>Ga0194120_10004338_pt1 | contig 22039 bp, 19 predicted proteins | sample TA2MahCa65mmetaG_FD_148642 | JGI IMG/M metagenome (GOLD analysis project Ga0194120, IMG submission 148642) | Freshwater microbial communities from Lake Tanganyika, Tanzania - TA2015019 Mahale Deep Cast 65m | ecosystem: Environmental > Aquatic > Freshwater > Lake | place: Tanzania: Lake... | reverse complement strand
ATGGCAGTGATCAACAAGATGCTGGTCGGCGAGTCGCTGGTCGGCGACGGCAATGAAGTTGCGCATATCGACCTGATCATGGGTCCGCGCGGCTCGGCGGCCGAACTCGCTTTCGCCAATGCGCTGGTCAACAACAAGGACGGCTTCACGACGCTGCTCGCGGTGGTCGCGCCGAACCTTCTGTGCAAGCCCAACACGATCCTTTTTAACAAGGTGACGATCAAGGGCGCGAAGCAGGCGGTGCAGATGTTTGGCCCGGCGCAGCATGGCGTCGCCAAGGCGGTCGCGGATTCGGTGGCCGAAGGCGTGATCCCGATCGACGAGGCCGACGACATTTTCATTTCGGTCGGCGTGTTCATCCATTGGGACGCTTCGGACGACAAGAAGATCCAGGATTACAATTACACCGCGACCAAGGAAGCGATCGCGCGCGCCGTCAAGGGCGAGCCGAAGGCCTCGGAAGTCGTCGCCAAGCGCAACGAAGCCAAGCACCCCTTCGCGCCGAACTAAGTTCGCGCGACGTTTTCGAGATCGAAGGGGGGCCGCGCGGCTCCCCTTTTTCTTTCGGCGGGCGTATGACAGCAACGATCGGCTGGGATATCGGCGGCGCCCACGTCAAGGCCGCGCGGGCCGAGAACGGCCGCCTGACGGCGATCGTTCAACGCGCCTGCGCGCCGCATGAAGGCGTCGGCAGCCTCGAGCGGGCGTTGCGTGAGGCGCGCGCGGTCGTCGGCGACGCCGAGCGTCATCGCATGACGATGACCGCAGAACTCTCCGACGCTTTTGAGAGCCGGGCGCGCGGGGTTGTGGCGGTCGCCGCGATCGCCGCGCGCGAAATCGGCGTCGGCGACGTTCTTTTCTATGCGGGCGAACGCGGCTTCATCACGCGCGACGAAATCGGCGGGAGCGTCGATGCGATCGCCTCCGCCAATTGGCGCGCGTCCGCCGAACTCGTCTCGCGTCACTGCGACGATGCGCTGTTCATCGACATCGGCTCGACCACGACGGACCTGACGCCGATCGGCGCCGGCCGCGTCGCGGCGCTGGGCGCAAGCGACGCCGAGCGCCTCGCCTGCGGCGAACTCGCCTATGCCGGATTTTCGCGCGGCGCCCCTCAGGCTTACGCGACTCTCGCGCCGGTCGCCGGACGATGGACGCCGCTCGTCAATGAAGCCTTCGCGTCGATGGCCGATGTGCGGCGCGTGCTTGGGGATATCTCAGAGGAAGAATCGGACGCCGATCTTTCGCCGACGGCCGACGGGCGGGCCAAGACGGTCGCCGCTTCGCGGGCGCGGCTTGCGCGTCTCGCCGGGCGCGACGCCGCCGAATTGTCCGACTTGCAATGGCGCGCTCTTGCCGAATTTCTCGCGCGCGCGCAATTGCGCGCCATCGAAGATCAGATTGCGCTGCTCCAATCGCGCGATGCGGTCGGATTCGACACGCCGATCGTCGGCGCCGGCGTCGGCCGCGCGCTTGCTGCGCGCTTAGCGCAAGCGCAAGGCCGGACATTTGTCGATTTCGCCGATCTGATCGCGGCGCCGCCGGCCTTGGCCGCGAAGGCGGCGACTTGCGCGCCGGCTACGGCGCTGGCGCTGCTTTAGAGCGCGCTGCGAAAAAGTGGGAACCGGTTTTTCGCGTAAAGCGCGCTCCAAACTTTTGGAATCGATCACGTCATCTGCGTTTAGGCGATTCCGCCTAAACGCAGCGTGATCTAGCGCTGATTATCGGATTGTGAAAGGCGCGATCACGTCCATCGAGAAGAGACCCTGCGTGCGCTTGGGGCCGTTCGGTCCAAAGAACGGCGCCGCATCATTCACCGCTGACTCCCATCGAAATTCGGGTCTCAGGATCAGTCCTGAAAATAACGGGAACGCTGTCAGCTTTGGTGAAAAGGTGACGCCGGCGGTGATTGCAAGATAGCTTGTTCCCTGTCCCGGAGGCTGCACGATCACTGAGGGGGCAGGGAATCCATGTTCGGAGTTGACGCTGTCGAAATAACCGGGATAGGCGGCGGCGAAGAAATTTTTGTCGTCGCGCCAATATTCGACGCGCGCGCCGAGTTTGATCGAATCGTCGATCTTGTATGTCGCATATTGCGCGATCCCATATGCATTGGCGCCACGAGGATGCTGCGGGACGAGAGAAGTATTTAAGCCAAAGCCGTTAGGGAGAGCGTTGAGCGCGTCAAATGTGGTTCCGAAAAACGAAACAGGGTTATAGGCGGTCGCGCGAAAGTAGGTGATGTCGGACGCGAAGCTCAGCTTTTCCGTCGCGTTCCAGGTCGTGGTCAGATTGTTGTACAAGGTCCAGGAGTTGTTCGGGTTGCAGGCGCAAGCGGCAGGAACGCCGCCGATGACGCCGCCCGGCCAACCGACCAATAAAGGGTCTTTCAAATTCGGATTTTCCGGTCCGGAATGCGTAATCGCGAGGATCGACAGATCGCCGTCCAAGAGGTTCAGGCCAAAGCCGGCGTGAATGGAAGGCGAATTGTTGTTGTCGCCCGGCCAGCCGATCGATGTGTCGACGCCGGTGACAACGCCTGCGTAAAGATCGAGCCAATCCGCTGCATGGACGATCGACATCACGCCCGTATCGACGAAGGGGCCGGCATTCGAACTAAGCGAGCGCGTATAGAAAATATTGTCCTTCGAGGTGAGCATTTCGAAACCGTTGTAGCTTGTGAATTGGCCGACAGTGACGTCGACGCCGCCCTTCGTCAGGATCGGCAGATGGGCCTGAAGATTCGCCTCGACGATCGAAAGCTGCGTGCGGTCGTGAATGAGATATTCGGTTTGGCCCAGGAACTGAGTGTAACGAGCGTCCGTGCCGAGCATTCCGATGAAGGCTAACCCAAAGTCCAGGTCGGCCGCCTTCTTGTCGGTCGGCCGCTCGACGTTCAGAATCGCTTGATTGAACTGGGGCCAGTTGGCGCGATCCGTATCAAGATGCCCGAAATTGATTTTGTTGTATGGGAGAGCGAAGTTGATGGCGACGCCTCCGGACAAATATCCGTCGATCGTAAGGCTGTCGAGCCAGTTCTTAGAAACCGGCGACTTCTTTGGGGCGTCGCCGCAAACGGCCTGCGACGCGCAAAGAAGAGCCGCCATCACGGCCACAATTCGTTTCATCTCGCGTCTCTAAGGCGGGCGCCTTCGAATCGAAAGGAACGCCAAACCCACATGCGCTAACGCGTGACCGGAATCTTCGCCCGGTCCTTATACCCCTCAATTTTCGCGATCACCATCTCCCAGGCCTCGCGCTCGGCCTCGCCGGCGGTCTTATCGATCGCGATTTGGAGATAAGCGATCTCGCTTTCGATCTTTTCGGGTGACAGCATGTCGAGCCTGGTCGCGAGAATCGCGGCTTCGAGCACCGCTGCGCGTGCGCGGTTCATGCCCAGGAACGGGCGATGCGACTCGATGCGCTTCACCCTGCAGAAGAAACGCGGCCGCGATTCGTGCTCCTCGACGCGGATGACAACGAGTTGGGCATGAGCCAGCGCGGCGGAAAGGCGCGGCGCGGGCCAGCCTTCGATGTCGGTCAGCGGCCAGTTGCGGCGCCCAACGACAAGACCGGCGAAAATCCGCGCGTCATCGGTGAAGCTCGCCGTCAATTTCGGATGTTGCGCGAGATTGAACAGAGTCGACGAAGGACGAAACGGCGCGGCGATCCAATAGTCATCTTCCTCGATCAATCCGAGCGGCGCGATATGCGGGCGCCCTTCCGGCGACAGCGTCGTGACGACGCATTCATGTATCAGAGGCATCTTTCGCAGGTCCTTCGCCCGCCTTGCGCATGGTGTGGCCCATTTCCTTGAAGCGGGTCGCGTCTTCTTGGTTGATGTCCGTCGCCACGCCGAAGTCGAGCGGCTCGTCCTGACGATAGCGCTTGCCAAGCCTGTAGGCGAGTTCGGCCTTCGTCAATTCCGCGCCAAGGTAAAAGGCGTGGGCGCCGTCATGTTCGACGGCAAGATGCGGAAACAGCGCCATGGCGTCGGCGGCGACATGGTGGAAGCCTTTCGCATAGATATGCACGCCGTCCCGCGTCGTCTCGATGCGGAAATTCGTATCGCGCAGTTCGCGCGCAAGCTCGGCGATCTCTTCGGGCGTCGCCGCGTAAGGCTTGCGGTCGTGGATCTGCAGCAGGGCGTCGCTGTAGCCTTTCGGCAGCGCGCGATCCGCGCGCGCCGCAAACATCAGTCGCCGCGCCGCATCATGTTCCTGCAGCGTGCGCCGCGTATGGGGCGAAACCTGAACCGTGAGCAGATGGCGGATATCGAGCTCTGAACATATGCCGAGCATCGCTGCGGTCACGCCGGCGGAATCGGCGTCGGTCAGCTCGGTGAGATTGCCCGTGCCCATCATGATTTCGGCGTCTGGCTCGCGGGCGCGAAGCTCGACGTAGCGGGCGATCGATGCGGCGAAGCCGAAATGAATCGGATCGAGAATCGGATCGAGAATGGCGCCGATCCCGCGCTCGCGCGCGCGCCGCGCGGCGCGTTGCAGCGAGTCGAGATCGCCATGCGGGCGAGGCGTCAGGACCGGAACGATCGGCGATCCGTCCGGCAGGATCGACAGCGTCTCTTCATCGAGGCTGAGAAGGTGGTCGACGCCGGCTTTCGCCGCGCGTTTGAGTTCGCCGACATCGGCCGAATCGACGCTGACCTTCAGGCCCGCGGCCTTCATCGTCGCAATCGTTTCCTCGAGATGAGCGAAAGGCGTGTCGGGCAGACAGCCGAGATCGATGACGTCGGCGCCATTGGCGACGAGTTCGCGCGATTTGAGCAGGATATCCGCGACGCTCATTTTCGACGCGTCGACGATCTCGGCGAATATCCGCATGTCGTAGCGCGACAGATCCGGCGCCGCGCCGCCGCGGCCGAGATAGGCGGGAAGATCGGCGATCTCTTCTGGTCCCCGCTCGAAGGCGACGCCGAAATCCGTGCTGAGCGCGGTAAGATCGGCGCGGCAGCGGCCGGGCAGGATCACGCGATCCGCTTGCACCGGCCGGGGCAGGCGCCGCCCAATGATTTCCTGCGTCATCAGCGCCGCGACCTTCACGCCGATGTCGTGTATGCGCCAGTCCCGCGCCGCTTCGCCGAAGCTCGCGACCATGCGCTCCAGTCGCGGCAAGGCGAGGTGGCCGGTCAAGAACAGCAGGCGCTCGCTCATGCGGAGCTTTCGTTTAAGGTTGCGGCTCGACTTCGCGGCGGCGGCGCTCCACCGCCTCCTGCAGCGCCGCAAGGCTCTCGACCACCTGCGTCGCTTCGAAGGATTTGAGCGCGTCGGTGTTCTGCAGATCGACCCGGCGCGGATAGACCATCACCATGCCCTTTGGCGCGCGCGTTTCAAGTTCCGGCGCGGTGTCGCAGGCGAAGACAATCGTCGGCACGCGGCATTTTCCGGCCTGGGCAAAGACATTCGTGGCGAGATTGTCGGAAATGCCGACGACGCATTTCGCCACCGTGTTCGAGGTCGCCGGCGCCAGCACCAGCGTGTGGTAGAAATTATAGTAGAAATTTCCGACCGGCGCGGCGCTCGCCGTCGTGTCCTTGAAGATGCGCACCGTCTCGGGCAGCGCCAGATCGTGCTTATACATGCGCACGACCTCGGCCGCCGCCTTGCTGACGAAGAGATCGACGTGATCGAGCGAGCGGATCATGTCGAGACATTCAGTGAAGAAATGGCCCGATCCGGTGAGCGCCCAACCCCAGCGCGGCGTGACGACTTTCTTTTTTGTCATTAGGCGGACTTCCGGGTTGGAAAATTTGCGATGGCCGCGCCGCGGCGTGCGGGAGAGACGAAGGGCCGGCGATGAAGAGCGGCGTCCCATCGAGATAATCCGGAAGCGCCGGATCGACAACGCCTTTGCGGATCAGCTCGCTCAGCGGCGCGCCGTCGCCGACATCGACGCTCTTGATCAGCAGCAGCGCCCTGGCGCCGGATTTCTTTGCAAGCCAGGCGGCAAGACTGTCGGAGGTCACGTCCCAGCCGGGCGCGATGTCTTGGGCGTCGGCGACCATCGCGCCTGCGCGCCAGAGGGCGATACGTCCGCGCGCATGCGCCGCTTCGATCGCGGCAAGCGAGGCGGCGAGTTCCAGCGCAGGCGCGCGGCTCGCGAGCGCCAAGGCGTATTGCTCCATCGCCAGAACCGCCATGGCGTGGGCGGTCTCGTCGTCGTAGCGCATCGCCTTCTGCGCGGCGCGCACCGCGTCGGCGAAAGGTCCGCCGCCGGGAACGATCGTCAATGGCGGACGACAGCGCTCCAGCGCCGCGAGCCAATCGGCGAGCGCCGGCGAGCCATGCAGGCTGCCGCCAAGTTTGACGACGAGAGGCGCGCTATTTGACGGCATCGATGCGCATCGGCGCCGGCTGCAGCCGACGCGCCTCTTCATGGGCGCGGGCCCGCCTGATCCTCACGCCGACGGCGCCCGGCGCAACGTCGAGCTTTTCGACCTGCACGGTCACCGACCGCACCCGCTCATGCAGCAGCACGCTTTCGGCGAGGCGCTCGGCGATCGTCTCGACAAGTTCGATATGGCCGCCGGCGAGGATCATTTTGATCGCGTCCATGATCACGTCATAGGAAAAGATCGAGCGCATGTCGTCGGAGCCGTTGATGCGCGTCACGTCGACTTCGACGTTGAAGCGCACGCGCTGCGTATGGCCGTGCTCATGGGCGTAAGCGCCGATCTCGACCGGCGCGACATAATCCTTGAGGAAGACGCAATCCGTGTCGTTGGCGCCCGGCGGTTCGATATAGCCGCGGCCGAGGAACGCCCATTCGGCGTGAAAACCGACCTGCGCGTCTCGGGCCAAGGGGATCAGATCGCGGATCAGCGTCGTGGCGCTTGCGTCGATCGCGGCGCGGCGCTCGCCGTGCAGACAGAGCGCGCCGCGAAAACCGAGCACGTCGGCGCCGGCGACGAGTAGGCGCGGCACGTCGGGAGATTCCAAGGCGCCGGCCAGACCGGAGGCGAGACCGAGATTGCGGCAGCGGGCGACGAATTCGGACAGCGCGCCGACGCTCATAAAGTCGAGCAGCCGGCCTTTCCCCTTATGCGCCGTGTCGAGCATTGCGCCGTGAAAGCCGGCGCCGGCCAGCGGCTCGAGAATGTCGAATTCCGGCCCGAGATCGGCGAAGAGAACGGCGACGAGCCGCGTTCTCGCGGTCAGCGGCGCCAGCGCGTCGATGATCTCGACGGCGTCGGGCGTCGCCGGCAGCGCGAATTTCACATAGTCGACGCCCGCGGCCACGACCTCCTCAAAGTCGCGCCGCGCATGCGCGACGTCATGGGGAAGCTCGACCACGGCGCTGACCGGCCGGCGGCCGTCGACGAAGGCGACAATCTCGGCGACCTTCTCCAGCGGCAGAGCGCCGAGCGCGCCGCGCGAGGGGGCCTTGCAGTCGATGATGTCGGCGCCGCGCGCGAGGGCGATTTCCGCCTCATTGCGGGAGAGAACGCTCGCCAGCATCAAGGTCATTCACTGTGCTCCGGCCTTAGCGCAACGCGCTTCCGCGCGCTTGTGGAGCAAATCTTTCTCGAATCCAAGTGGCCTCGCGCGCCTGCCCTCCTGCTCGCGCCGGGCGCCGCCGGACGATCGCGTCATTTTTTCGCAACCCCAAGCATGTGAACATGCTCCCCAAATAGGAGAAATCCGTGAAAATCCTCATCGTTCTCACCTCGCACGACAAGCTCGGCGACACCGGCCGAAAGACAGGCTTCTGGCTGGAAGAGCTCGCCGCGCCCTATTACGTCTTTCTCGACGCCGGGGCCGAGATCACGCTGGCGTCGCCCAAGGGCGGTCAGCCGCCGCTCGACCCAAAGAGCAGTGAACCCGAATTTCAGACCGATCTCACCCGCCGGTTCCAAGCAGACGAGGCGGCCAAGGCGCGCCTCGCTAACACGGCGCGGCTCGACAGCGTCCGTCAGCAGGATTTCGACACGGTCTTCTACCCTGGCGGCCATGGGCCGATGTGGGACCTCGCCGAGGACCCGGATTCGATCAGACTGATCGAATCCTTCGTCGGCGCCGGTAAGCCCATCGCGCTCGTCTGCCATGCGCCGGGCGTGCTGCGCCATGTCGAGGGTCCAGACGGCCGGCCGCTGGTCGCGGGCAAGACGGTGACCGGCTTCACCAATAGCGAGGAGGAGGCGGTTGGCCTTACCCATATCGTTCCGTTCCTTGTCGAGGACGAGCTTCAGGCAAAGGGCGGGCGCTTCTCCAAGGCGGCCGACTGGGCGCCGCATGTCGTCCGGGACGGACAGTTGATCACCGGCCAGAATCCGGCGTCCTCCGGTCCGGCGGCCCGCAAACTTGTCGAAGTGCTTGCGAAAGCGTGAGAGTCGGCGCGCTTGGCAGTGTCGGGTGTCGGACGAAGCGCTCGCGGGCGCGGCTTATTCGACGACCGAGCCGTTGAGCGCCAGCACGCCTGCGGCGAGATAGAGCGATCCGGCGATCAGCACGCGCGGCGGCGCGTCGAAGCTGCGCGTCGAGAGAAGGGCTAACGCCTCTTCGGCGCCCCCTGCGGCGGCGGCGGGAATGCCTTCGGCCCGCGCCAGCGCCGCAACTTCGTCCGGCGGCCAGCTCTTATGCTCGCCCTCCACCGGAACGGCGACGACCTCGCGCGCCAGTCCGACGAAATGTTTCAACAGCGCGCGAACGTCCTTGGTCGTCTGCGCGCCGCAGATCAGCGCCAGCGGACGCGGCGACTTGTCGTGAAACTCGGCCATCGCCTCGGCGAGGACGCGGCCGCCATCCTCATTATGGCCGCCGTCGAGCCACACTTCGGCGCCCGGCGGCGCGAGATCGACGATGCGGCCGCGGATGAGCCGTTGCAGTCGCGCCGGCCATTCGGCGCGCGTGAGCCCGGCCTCGATCGAAGCCGTTGGAATGTCCGGCGCGACGGCGCGCAGCGCGGCGATGGCGCCTGCGGCGTTTTCATGCTGATGGCGTCCGGCGAGACGCGGCAGCGGCAGATCGAGCAGACCGCGCTCGTCCTCATAGACGAGGCGGCCATTCTCATTGGAGATGTGAAAGTCCCGTCCGGCGATGAGCGGCGTCGCGCCCACGCGCCGCGCCTCCCGCTCCAGCGACCTGGCGACTGGCTCCAACTGGAAGCCGATGATCGCCGGCGCGCCCTTCTTCATGATGCCGGCCTTCTCATGGGCGATCTTTTCGACTGTGTCGCCGAGAAATTCGAGGTGGTCGAGCGAGATCGAGGTGATGATCGCGCATTTTGGCTGAGCGACGACATTGGTCGCGTCATAGCGCCCGCCAAGCCCAGTCTCGAGCAGCAGCCAGTCGGCCGGCGCTTCGGCGAAGAGCAAAAAGGCCGCCGCCGTCGTGATCTCGAAAAAGGTGATCGGCTGCCCCGCATTGGCCTGTTCGCAGCGCTCCAGCGCCGCGTTCAGCTGCGCGTCGTCGACGAGCTTGCCGCCGCCCGCCGCGCCAAGCCGGATGCGCTCATTGAAGCGAAGCAGATGGGGCGACGTATAGACATGCACGCGCTTGCCGGCGGCTTCGAGCATCGCGCGCAGAAAGGCGATGGTCGAACCTTTGCCGTTGGTGCCGGCGACGTGGATGACCGGCGGCAGTCGGAGGTCGGGGCGTCCGAGCGCGGCGAGCAGGCGCTCCGTGCGCCCGAGCGACAGATCGATCTTCTTGGGATGGAGCGTGAGCAGTCGCGAGAGGATCGCGTCGTGCTGATCCATTGCGGCCGCGTCCTCGTATCGTCAGGCGGCGGCGCGGCGCGGCGGCGATTTGGTCAGGAGACCGCACAGGCGCGCCAGAGTCTCGCGCATCTCCTGACGCGGCACCACCATGTCGACCATGCCGTGGTCGCGCAAATATTCGGCGCGCTGGAATCCTTCGGGAAGCTTCTCGCGGATCGTCTGCTCAATGACGCGGGCGCCGGCGAAGCCGATGATCGCGCCGGGCTCGGCGATCTGCACGTCGCCGAGCATGGCGTAGGACGCGGTCACGCCGCCCGTCGTCGGATTGGTCAGCACCACGATATAGGGCAGGCGGGCTTCACGCAGCCGCTGCACCGCGATGGTCGTGCGCGGCATCTGCATGAGCGAGAACATCCCTTCCTGCATGCGCGCGCCGCCCGACGCGGTGAAGATGATGAAGGGCGAGCGCTTGGCGAGCGCATGTTCGCAGCCGGCGACGATCGCCTCGCCCGCCGCCATGCCGAGCGAGCCGCCGAGGAACTCAAAATCCTGAACGGCGACGGTGACAGGCGCGCCTTCAAGATTTCCGAAGGCGAGAACCACGGCATCGGCCATGCCGGTCTTGACCCTGTATTCCTTCAGCTTGTCGACATAGCGCTTGATGTCGCGAAACTTCAGCGGATCGAGCGGCGCTTCCGGCGTCGCCAGCAATTCGCACTCGCCGCCGTCGAACAGACTCGCGAGCCGGGTCCCGATCGGGCAGCGCATGTGATAGCCGGAACCGGGCACGACATAGAGATTCGCCTCGATGTCCTTATGGAAGACGAGCTGTCCGCTTTCGGGGCATTTCACCCAGAGATTCTCGGGCGCCTCACGCTTGATCAGCGCCTTGATCTTGGGCGGGACGACGTTGGAATACCAATTCATGATACGAGCCTCGTCAGCCAGCTCATCACGCCGCCGCGTTTGGGACGGGCGCCGCGCACGCCTTGCGAAATCGACGCGACCAGCCCGGTCACCGCGCTGACGCTCGAAGGTCCGGCCTGGCCTTCCGCATCGAGCGAAGACTTGAGCGCGTCAACCAGCGCCGTTCCGACGACGACGCCGTCGGCGTTGCGGGCGATTTCGGCGGCGTTTTCCGCATTCTTGACGCCAAAGCCGACGGCGATCGGCAGCGCCGTGTGCCGCTTGATGCGCGCGACCGCCTGACTGACGCCGGCATAGTCCGCAAGCGCCGCGCCGGTGATGCCGGTCAGCGAGACATAATAGACGAAGCCGCTGGTGTTTTCGAGCACCTTGGGCAGCCGCCTGTCGTCGGTGGTCGGCGTCGCGAGGCGAATGAAGTTCAACCCCGCGCTGCGGGCGGGAACACAGAGCTCGGCGTCCTCCTCGGGCGGCAGGTCCACGACGATGAGCCCGTCGACGCCGGCGGCCCGGGCGTCGCGCAGGAAGGCGTCGACGCCGTAAACATAGATCGGATTGTAGTAGCCCATCAGCACGATGGGCGTGGCGTCGTCGCCGGCGCGAAAATCGGCGACGAGCTTCAGGGTCTTCTTGAGCGTCGTGCCGGCCTTGAGCGCCCGCAGACCCGCCGCCTGGATCGCCGGGCCGTCCGCCATCGGGTCGGTGAAGGGCATGCCGACCTCGATCACGTCCGCGCCGGCGCCGGGCAGCCCTTTCAAAATGTCGAGCGACGTCGCGAGATCAGGGTCGCCCGCCATCACGAAGGTCACCAGGGCGGCGCGCCCGTCCTTCTTGAGGGCGGCGAAACGGTCGTCGATGCGGGTGGGCATAAGCGAGAAAAGTCCTTGGTAACGCGGTTATTCCTCTCCAGGCCGCTCGACCAGCCTTAAGAGGATTTCAAGCTATTCGCGGGGCGTGCGGGCCGCCGTTGCTTAGGGCCTGGGCGCCGTCCCGTCCACTGTTTTTGCGCGCGCTAAATCGTCACTTGCGCGCCCAATTCCACGACGCGGTCGGAGGGGATTGAGAAGAAGTCCGTGGCGTTGGCGGCCTGTCGGGTGAGCGCGACATAGAGCTTGTCCTGCCAGACGGGCATTTCGGAGGAGGGGCTTTCCTTGATCGAGCGCCGGCCCAGGAAGAAGCTCGTGGTCATGATGTCATATTTGAACCCCGCCTTGCGCATGGCGGCGAGCGCGGCCGGAACGCGCGGACTTTCCATGAAGCCGTAATGCAGCGTCGAGCGGTAGAAGTCGTCGGAGAGCTTATCGATTTCAAAGCGCTTGCCCGGCGCGACGCGCGGCCGGTCCTCGGTCTTCACGCAGATCACCAGCACCCGCTCGTGCAGAACCTTGTTGTGCTTGAGATTATGCATCAGCGCGGTTGGCGCGACAGCAGGATCGCTGGTCAGAAAGACCGCCGTGCCCGGCACGCGCGTCGGCTTCGACTTATGCAGCATCGCGATCAATTCCATCATCGGGATCGAATCGCGATGGGTTTTCTCGGCGAGAAGACGCGTGCCGCGCGTCCATGTCCACATGATGATCATGACGCAGCCGCCGAGCGCCAGCGGCACCCAGCCGCCGTCTTTGACCTTCATCAGATTGGCGGTGAGAAAGGCGAATTCGACGACGAGGAAGGAAGCGGCGAAAAGGATCGACACGAACAACGGCCAGCCCCATTTGCGCCAGGCGACGATGAACAGGAGCGACGTCGACAGCACCATGGTGCCGGTGACCGCGATGCCATAGGCGGAGGCGAGCGCCGACGAACTCTTAAAGGCGATGACGAGCAGCAGCACGCCGATGAGCAACAGCCGGTTGATCCGGCCGATATAAATCTGGCCTTCCTGCGAGGCGGACGTATGCGTGACCTCGAGGCGCGGGATGAGGCCGAGCTGAATGGCTTGCCGCGACAGCGAGAAAGCCCCGGTGATGACCGCCTGCGCGGCGATTGTCGTCGCCAGCGTCGACAGGATCACCAGGGGCAGCAGCGCCCATTCCGGCGCCAGCAGGAAGAACGGATTGCCGACCGCTTCAGGGCGCGACAGTACGAGCGCTCCCTGGCCGAGGTAGTTGAGCAGCAGCGCCGGCAGCACGAAGCCGAGCCAGGCGGTCCTGATCGGCCCGCGGCCGAAATGACCCATGTCGGCGTAAAGCGCCTCAACGCCGGTCACTGCAAGAAAAACCGAGCCGAGCACCGCAAAGCCGAGCCAGCCGTGCGTCACCAGAAAGGCGATGCCCTGGCGCGGATCGAAACTGCGCAGCACCTGCGGCGCTTCGGGAATATGCATCGCGCCGAGCACGCCAATGCTGAGAAAAAAAGCGATCATGATCGGCCCGAAAAAAGCCGCCACGCGCGCCGTTCCGTGACTTTGCACCCAGAACAAAGTGACGAGAATGAAAATGGTGATCGGCAGAACGAATTCGCTGAAGCGGTGCGTGACGAGTTCGAGGCCTTCGATCGCCGACATCACCGAAATCGCCGGGGTGATGATGGCTTCGCCGGCGAAGAGCGCCGCGCCGCCGACGCCGAGCATGAAGGCGACTTTCGTGCGACGGCCCATGGCGGTCTGCGCCAAGGCCATCAGCGAAAGGATGCCGCCCTCGCCGCGGTTGTCCGCGCGCAAGACGAAGATGACGTATTTGATCGTCACGGTGAAAACGAGCGCGAAAATCAGAAGCGAAATCGCGCCGATGACCGACTCCTCGGTCAGAGCGTCATGCTCGACCTGATGCGCGAGCGATTCGCGCAAGGCATAGAGCGGGCTGGTGCCGATGTCGCCGTAAACGACCCCGATCGAGCCGATGATGAGCCCGGCGAATCCGGCGCGCGTACGCTCGGATCCGTGATGGGCGTGAGCTTGCCCATCGCCGCCGGAGGCAGGGCCGGCGTCGGATCGCTGCGTCATGGGACATTTCCTTTGAAAGGACCCGCCGCGCCTATCGTCGACGCTGTAGGTAGGCGCTCGCTCAGGCCGAGCATGGAGAGGCGCAATGGTTCTTCTCCGTCGGCGGGCTCAGCCGATACGGTGCGGCGATATACGCGGTTTCGCGCACAATGAGAAGTCGCCGCCGCTGCGCAAAGTTGGCGGTTAAGCTGGCGGAGGACGCGCGTCGCTTTCAGGGCTATTCTCAATGTCAGCTTCTCGGGAGGCTCCATGTCCTCGTCTTCGACCGATCCCGGCCGGTTCGCCCAGGCGGCGGGCGCGCCTTCGCCAAGCGTCATTGTCACGGACGCGCAGGGGCTCGAGGCGGGCATGACGAGACTGCCGGACGGCGCGCCGGCCTATTTCGCGCGCCCCAGGAGCGGCGCGGATTTTCCGATTGTTCTGGTGGCGCAGGAAATCTTCGGCCTGCACGAACATATCCGCGATATCGTGCGACGTTTCGCCAAGCTCGGCTTTGTCGCCATCGCGCCCGACTACCTCATCCGCTATGGCGACCCGCAAAATGCGCCCGACATAGAGGCGATTCGCGCCATCGTCGCCAGGGTTCCCGACGCCGAGACCATGGCGGCGTTCGATCAGGCGCTCGCCTTCGCCGCGACGCGCGGCGGCGACGCCGGACGCGCGGCGATCACCGGATTCTGCTGGGGTGGGCGCATCGCCTGGCTCTATGCGGTCCATAATCCGCGCCTGCGCGCCTGCATTCCCTGGTACGGCCGGCTCGACGGGCCGCATACGCCCGAGCAGCCGCGCTGGCCGATCGACGTCGCCGATGAGCTTAAGACGCCGACGCTCGCCCTCTATGGCGGTGCCGATCCGAGCATTCCCGTCGAACTTGTCGAGGCGATGCGCGAACGCCTGAAGAAGGCGCGGGCTCCCGCCGAGTTCGTCGTCTACGAAGGCGCGCCGCACGCCTTCTTCGCCGATTATCGCGAGAATTATCGGTCTGGTCCCGCCAGGGACGCCTGGGATAAGGCGCTCGCCTTCCTGCGCGCGAAGGGGGTGGACTGACGCGCGGCCTACCGCGGCGTCAGAGCGATAATCCGCGCCGGGCCGCCCGAGCCTTTTTCGATCTTCATCGGCAGGGCGATGACGATCGCGCCGGTCGGCGGCAGCTGGTCGAGGTTGGTGAGATTCTCGAGACCGCCGATATTCGCGGCGCCGATGATCCTGTGCACCTGAAAGTCCTGCGACGGTCCGTTGTCGACGCTCGCCGTGTCGACGCCGATGAAATTCGGGCGGCGTTCCTTGGCGAGCCAGGCGGCGGCGTCCGGACCAAAGGACGGGAAATGCAGATGGGTCGCGTCGCCCGGCGTATCGTCGCCCAGATACGCCTTCTTGTCGGGCCAGCGCGAACTCCAGCCGGTGCGCAGCAGCACGATGGCCTTGTCTGGAATGCGGCCATTTGCCGCCTCAAAGGCGGAAATGTCTTCGACCGTCAAGATATAGTCCGGATTCGCCGCCGCTTTAGCCGATACATCGATCACGATCGCCGGGCCGACGAAGCGTTCGGCGGGAATATCGGAGTTTGTCCAGCGGCCTTCGGCGAAATGCATCGGCGCGTCGAGATGGGTGCCGCCGTGCTCGGGCGAACAAAAGGCGTTGGCGTAATAGAAGAAGCCCGCCGTCGTCGGCCCCTTGTGCAGAACCTTGAGTTCGAAGCCCGACGGCGAGGTCGGCCAATAGATGGTTTCTGCGTTGAAGGCGTGGCTGAGATCGACGACCTTGCTCGACGCGAGATCGAGGCTTTGCGCTTGCGACGGTTCGAATTGCGCGACGAAGCACATCAGGCAAAGCAACAGGCTGGAGCGTAGGCAAGGTTTTCTCATGTCGATGATCCCCAGAAGACGCGCCCGCGCGGACGAATTAAAAATCGCTCGCGATTCCGTTAACTTCCCAGTCGCCGTAACGCGCGGGGTCAGGTCCGCCGCGCCCGCCAAGCTCCTCAGGCGGCGCAGGACGTCGCGCGGCCTCGCGGCGGCGCGCCGCCGCTTCCGCCAAGGCGCGCTGCGCAGCTGGCGCTAACGCCGCGCGGCGCTCTTTCGAACTTGCTGGGACTTCCGATTTCGACACGGTCCCTTCTCCATGCATTCGTCGCCCGTCGCGACTCCTATTGTGCTATGATTCGCTAAGGGAGAGGCCGTTTGGCGGACAGCGACAGTAGATCATTTTCCACTCGGGCCAAATCGCCGCGCGCGCCGGCGCGTCAAGGGTCGCGTCAGGGCTTCGTGCCCGCCGAGGCGGCGCGGGAGGCGGAAGCGGCGAAGATTCCCGGACTGCCGTCGCGACTCGCGGCCGCCAACATCATTGGCGACATCGTGCAGGGCGGCCACCGACTCGACGAATGTTTCGCGGCGAACGCCGTTCCCTGCCGACTGTCCGGGCTCGAGGCGCGCGACGTGGCGCTCACGCGCTCGATCGTCACGGTCGCGTTGCGACGATTGGGCGTCATCCGCTACGCGCTCGGCGAACTCCTCGAAAAAGGGCTGCCGCGTCAAGCCGCGCGCCTTGAATTCTTGCTCATCGCCGCCGCCGCGCAGATCCTGTTTCTCGACGCCGCCGATCACGCCGCCGTCGATCTCGCCGTGCGCGCCGTGCGCCTTGAACCGAAGACCGCCGCTTTCGGCGGCCTTGTCAATGGCGTGCTGCGCAATCTCGCGCGACGCCGCGAGGAATTCCTGGAGATCGCCGCCAGCGGCGAACATGACGCGCCGGCATGGCTGATGCAGCGATGGCGCAAGCATTACGGCGAGGAAACGGCGCGCGCGATCGCCGCCATGCATATGCTTGAGCCGCCGCTCGACCTTTCGGTGAAGGACGATTCGGAAGGGTGGGCGCAACGGCTGGATGGCGTCGCGCTGCCGACAGGCTCGGTGCGGCTGCGCGGGCATACGCCGATCGTCGAACTCCCGGGTTACGACGACGGCGAATGGTGGGTGCAGGACGCGGCCGCCGCCCTGCCGGTTCGACTGCTCGCGCCAAAGCCAGATGAGCGCCTGCTCGACATGTGCGCCGCGCCGGGCGGCAAGACGGCGCAAATGGCGCTCGCCCGCGCGCATGTCGTCGCGCTCGACCGTTCGGCGGAGCGCCTGAAGCTGCTCGCCGCCAATCTCGCGCGGCTGCGCTTGCACGCCGAAGTCGCGGTCGGCGACGCCGCCGCCTTTCAGGCGCAGCCTTTCGACGCGATTTTGATCGACGCGCCCTGTTCGGCGACCGGAACGATCCGGCGCCATCCCGACGTTCCCTGGACCAAGAAGCCGGGCGACATTGAAACGCTCGCGGGCGTGCAGACCAAGCTGCTCAACCGCGCCGCGCTGCTGACGCGCGCCGGCGGGCGCATCGTCTACTGCACCTGCTCCCTGGAGCCGGAAGAGGGCGAACAGCAGATCGCCGCCTTCTTGCGCCGCAATCCGGATTTCCGCCGAACGCCGATCGAAGCCGGCGAAGGCGCGCCTGAAGAATTCATCAACCGTGACGGCGATCTGCGCACCTTGCCGCACTACTGGCCGAACGAAAATCCGCGCCTTGCCGGCATCGACGGCTTCTTCGCCGCGCGGCTCGTGCGGTCGGCTTAGCGCGTCCCGACAAGGGTCGCGAATTCCTTCACCACCTGCTCATAGACCGTCCGCTTGAACGGCACGATCAGTTCCGGAAGCGCCGACAGCTCCTCCCAGCGCCAGGCGTCGAATTCGGGCTTGTGCGCGCCGCCGCCCGGCGCGTGAATGTCAATCTCACTGTCCTCGCCGGTGAAACGCAGCGCGAACCATCGCTGGACCTGGCCGACATATTTGCCGCTCCAGCGGTTGCCGGAGCCTTTGGGGAGGTCGTAACGCAGCCAGTCCGGCGCTTCGGCGAGCAGGGCGGCGCTCGATACGTTCGTCTCTTCATAGAGTTCGCGCAGCGCCGCTTCATAGGGCGTTTCGCCCTCGTCGATGCCGCCTTGCGGCATCTGCCAAAGATGGGGCGGGCGGGTTCTGTCGTGGGCGCCCTTGGCGCGCCGCCGCCCGATGAAGGCGAGGCCCTGCGCATTGAGCAGCAGGACGCCGACGCAGGGCCGATACAATCCGGGGCCGCTCATCGCCAGGTCTCGCTGCAGGCGCCATGCTGGCGCGCCTCAGCCATTGAGTCGGTCATCCCTCCCCCGGGGCGTCGGAATTCGCCGCAAACTTTCCCGCTGATCCTTGGCGTCCAATCGTCGCGCCGTCAAATGCTGCGCGTCAGCGCCCCGTCGGCCTCCATCAGCTCGAGCAGCATGCCTTCCCGCAACCCCCGATCGGCGATGCGGGTCCGCTGCGCCGGGAAGAGCGCCCGAATCGCCTCGAAAATCGCGCAGCCGGCGAGGACGAGATCGGCCCGCTGCGGCCCGATGCAGCCATTGGCGACGCGCTCCTCGAAATTCATCGCCCGCAGCCGCATGATCGCCCGGCTCGCGTCTTCGTCGCTCATCCACAGGCCGTCGACGCGCCAGCGGTCATAGCGTTCAAGTTCGAGATGAACGCCGGCCAGTGTGGTGACGGTGCCCGACGTGCCGAGAAGATGGAAGCGTGGACAGCGCCGCTCATTCGCCATCCGCTGCGCGAAGGCCGCAAGACTTTCGCGCGCCTGCTGTGACATCGCCGCGAATGTCTCGGCCGAAACGCTGCGGCCGCCGAAATGCTCCGCCAGCGTCACCACGCCCAATTCGAGCGACGTCCAAGCGCGAAAGGCGTCGGCGCCATTTTCGCCGCGCCGGTCGCGGGCGAGCCAGACGAGTTCGGTGGAGCCGCCGCCGATGTCGAAGAGCAACACGCTTTCGGCGGCGGGATCGGCGAGCGCGCCGCAGCCGCGGGCGGCGAAGCGCGCTTCGGTTTCGCGGTCGATGATGTCGAGGCGCAGCCCGGTGCGTTCGCGCACCCGCTCGACGAATTCGTCGCCGTTCGCCGCGCTGCGGCACGCCTGGGTGGCGACGAGCCGCGCGCGGGTGACGCCGCGCGCGTCCATTTTGTCACGGCAGATTTCGAGCGCGGCAATGGTGCGCTGAATCGCGTCCTCACTTATTCTGCCCGCTTTGCCGAGGCCCTCGCCGAGCCGTACGATGCGCGAAAAGGCGTCGACGATGCGCAGGCAGTCGTGATTGCGCCGTCGCGGCCGGCGCTCGGGGCGGGCGATCAGGAGCCGGCAATTGTTGGTGCCAAGGTCGAGCGCGGCGTAGGTTTGGCGCGCGCGGAAAGCTTCGGGCGTGACGCCAGCGCCAATCTGGAGCTCGCGCGCAGCCTGCGCCGACGCCGTCGAGGGTGGGCCGGTCTCCCTCACTCGATCCATTCCGTGAAGCCGCTCCGTGTCGTCCCGCTCCCCTCGCTCCGCGCCGCATCGCCGATTGTGAAACGACGATGATCGAAACGCCACGAAGCTGGCGTAAATTCCCTTCATGCCGGATCGTCGCGCCGCCCGCAAGAGTTCCAAGGCGGAGCAGGGCGGCGCATCCAGCTTGACGCGCTGCGGTAAGAAGCCCCGGCGAGAGGCGCGTCATGACGTCGGATCCCGCGCCGGCGCCACAGATTGCCATTGACTTCCGGCTGTTGACACCGTCAGCGGCGCTCTCTAAGTCACCAGCGGTTCGCGCAAGCGCTACGCCGCGCCCTTGGGGGATAGTTCAACGGTAGAACAGCGGACTCTGACTCCGTTAATCTTGGTTCGAATCCAGGTCCCCCAGCCAATAAAATCAATTCGTTACATAGTTGCGGAACCCAGGAAAACCCACGGTGAGCGTCGTCCTTTAAATCGCCACGTCCGCCGGCTCAAATCATTCGAAGTTGAACGCCGACGCGCCTATGCCGTCACGCGATGCGTCCAGCGTGAAAATCGGTACGGCCAGAGGAATGCCGATGCAGCTTCTGCGGTCGCCGAAACGCCGGAAGTTAGGCAAAGCCGGTTCTTGCGTCCGCTGACTGAATGCCGCCAACTTCATAACCTGGAAATCACTCTCTGACGGAAACGAATCGTGAGAGTGGTCCAACGGGGGGATCAACATGCTTCGAGCGCGCCGATTCGCTGCATTCCTGCCTGTCGCAGGCGCTTTTGCCGCCTTCCTTTTTCCATTGTCGGCAGCCCGGGCCCAGGCTGCATCCGGCGCCTGCGAAGACGCGGCCGAAGTCGCGGTATTGGCGTCGCCGGCGGCGCCCTGGAAGGGCGCGCCCTTGCGCGTTCTCGTCGCCGCGGAAAAACCGGTCGACGGCGAACTTTTGCTGATTGGACCCGATGGAAGCGTGGCGGCGAAATCGCGCCAGCTGCGGGGCGGGCCGCCCTATGTCTGGTTCGCCGAGGTCGCGTCGCCGGCCGCCGGCGCGTGGCGCGCGACGCTTTCGGCCGACGCCGCTTCGTCCCCCTGCGGCGCGATGACGAGGGAAATCGAGGTCGGCGCGCGCAAGTCATCTGTATCGCGCGCGACGGAAGGCGCCGTCTGGGCGCTGCGCGGCAAATGGGACCGCGCGACCGAAAATCTCTATTCGGCGTGGATCGCCAAGCTGTTCGACGCGCCGCTCGACGCGGAACAGTCTTGGAAGACGTGGCACGAGGTGCTGCGCAATCCGTCGCGCAATGTGCTGTTCAATCATCTCGGAACCGGCGAAGACAGCCTCACCCTGTCGCTGAAGCCCGACTGCGCGGATTTCGTCTACTTCCTGCGCGCCTATTTCGCCTTCAAGATGGGCCTGCCGTTCGCCTATTCGAATTGCTCGCGCGGGGCCGGCGGCGCGGCGCCCCGATGCAATGAGCGGTACGATATTCTGCACCCCGAAGTGACCCGGCCAGCGCCGCCGCCCGAGCAAGTTACGGCGTCGGCCGCCGCCCCGCCGGCGTCCGCGCCCGCCGCGGCGCCAACCAATATCTTGCAGCAGTTGTTCTCACAGCCTCAGCAAGCCCAGCCCGGCGCGCCCGCTCCGACGGCCGCGCCCGCGAAACCGCCTGCCCCGAAACGGCCGGCGGGCGTCGCCGGCTATTTTCGGGCCGTGGGCGACGTCGTTCATTCGGGATCGGTGCGCGCCTCGGCAAACAGCGACAAGAGCGATTTTTACACCATCCCGCTCACGCAGGAGACCCTGCGTCCCGGAACCGCCTACGCCGATCCCTATGGGCACGTCATGATGCTCGTGCAGCGCGTTCCGCAGTCGGCGGACGCGGCGGGCGTCTTTCTTGCGGTCGACGCCGAGCCGGATGGCACCGTCACCCGCAAGCGGTTCTGGCGCGGCAATTTCCTGTTCGCCAACGAAGCGACGCTCGGCAGCCCCGGTTTCAAGCGCTTTCGGCCGGTGGTGCGGGAGAGCGGCGCGTTGCGGGCGCTCACCAATTCGGAAATCGCCAAGAACCCGGAGTATGGCGATTTTTCGCTGGAGCAAACGCAACTCGGCGCCGAGGATTTCTACGACCGCATGGACGAGGTGATGTCGCCTGAGCCGCTCGATCCGACGCGCGCGATGACGGCGGCCATTACCGCGCTTGAGGAGCAGGTGAAGACGCGCGCGACGGCGGTCGAAAACGGCCGAAAGTTCCAGAACGGCGGGCGCGGCGAAGCGTCGATGCCGGACGGGGCGGCGATTTTCGCGACCTCGGGCGCCTGGGAGGACTTCTCGACCCCGGCGCGCGATCTCCGCCTGCTGATCGCGATCGATGTGGTGCGCGGCTATCCTGATCGCGTCGCGCGGCGCAGCGAGCGCTATGCGATCCCCTTCGGCCAAAGCCCGGCCAATGTGAAGGCGCAACTGCAAAGCGCGCTGGCGAGCGAACTCGCGGCCCGCACATTCGCCTATACGCGCAGCGACGGCTCCGCCTGGACGCTCTCGCTCAAAGACGTGATCGACCGCGCCGAGGATCTTGAGATGGGCTACAATCCCAATGATTGCGTCGAACTGCGATGGGGAGCGAAGGAAGGGAGCGCCGAGGCGGCGACTTGCACGCGGCGCGCGCCGGCGGAACAACGGGCGAAGATGACGGACTATCGCAACTGGTTCCGCGAGCGTCGCTGGCCGCACGCATAGCGGACGCAACCATGCGTTTCGGCGGTGGGGGTCGCCACCGTGCGAAACGCATGGTCGATGAATCTACGCGTGACCGTCAATAAGCCGCGAGGACCGGGGGCGGGGGCGGCGGCGCGACCGCGGTGACGATGGCGCCCGCAACGGTGACCGGCAGGGTGACGACGGCGACGACAGGCGCGAACGGATCGGGCGCGAGGACAGCCTGCGGGGGCGGCGGCGGGGGAGCCATGGCGAGATCGGCGGCGAAAGCAGAAGATGCGAAGGACGCCGCCGCAGCTCCAAGCGCAAGGACGATAAGTTTCCGGGACACGTGTGCCTCCTAGGGTTAAGACCTAATTAACCATGTTTTGGTTCAGTGGCTTGGTCGACTTGATGGAGGCCGAGGCCATGGACGCGAACTTGTTCTGGTTCAGTGACGAGCAATGGGAGAAAATCGTTCCGCACTTG
>Ga0194120_10004337_pt1 | contig 22040 bp, 22 predicted proteins | sample TA2MahCa65mmetaG_FD_148642 | JGI IMG/M metagenome (GOLD analysis project Ga0194120, IMG submission 148642) | Freshwater microbial communities from Lake Tanganyika, Tanzania - TA2015019 Mahale Deep Cast 65m | ecosystem: Environmental > Aquatic > Freshwater > Lake | place: Tanzania: Lake... | reverse complement strand
CAGAGCCAGGTCGTGCTTGACGCCCAGCACGAAGAAGCGCTTGCCATTCTCATCGACCATATTCTCGTAGACGGCGATGAAGTCCCCGGGACGGACGTCGCGGCTGCCCAGTCCGGCGGCGCCGGAATAGACCGCTGGGATCGACGTGATCGCCGGATACCCGTCGGCACCGGAGACCGCGTCGGCGAACGCCGCCTTGATCTCCGCCGTCAACGGGTTCGACTGCGCCAGCGGGTTGTCCATCCGCTCGATGACGCTGAACGCCTTCACGTCCTTCAGCGCCTCGACAAGCTGCGGGCCCGGGAACGGCCGGAAGACGGTCACATGGACGACGCCGACTCGGTGCCCGCGCTCGCGCAGGTAATCGGCGGTCACCATCGCCGTTTCCATCATGCCGCCCATGCCGACGATGGCGTATTCTGCGTCTTCCATGCGGTACTGCTCGATGAACGAATACGGTCTGCCGGTCCGCTTCGCCCACTCATCCATCGCCGACTGGATAGCGGCTGGAACCGCATCGTAGTAAGCGCGCTGGGCGATCTTGCCCTTCATGTAGCTGTCTTGATTCTGAACGACGCCGGTCATGATGGGCTTCGACGGGTCGAAGAAGTTGCGAAGCCGGTCGCTGGGGCTCCCGATATACTCGCGCAGGAGCTCGGGTTCCGGCTGCAGGAAAGACTCGACCGTGTGGGTCGTTAGGAACCCGTCCTGGATGTTCATGAACGGCGTGTCGGACGACTCGGCAGCGCGTCGGCAGATGGCGGCGAGGTCGCCCGCTTCCTGCGCGTTCTTGGCGAAGAGCATCGCCCAGCCGCAGTCGGCGACCGCCATCACGTCATCGTGGCCGGCGTGGACGTTGAGGCTCTGCGACGTGAGCGCGCGCGCTCCGATGTGGAAGACGACCGGCAATCGCTTGCCGGAGATCGTGTAAAGGACCTCCTTCATCAGGACGAGTCCTTGTCCCGACGTGAACGTCGTCACCCGTCCGCCGGCGAGGGCGAAGCCTTCGCAGGCGGTCGCCGCGCTGTGCTCCGATTCGGGTTCGATGAAGAGGAGGGTTTCATCCCAAAGGTTCTTCATCCCGTTGGCGACGTAGTAATTGTAGCCTTCGCCCATCTTGGAGGACGACGTGATCGGGTAGGCGCACGCAGCCTGTGTGATGTGTGTCTCGACCCAGACGACGGATTCGGATCCGTCTGCCGTGGTGGGTATCCCTGGGTACCGCACATCCGCCGCAGCCGGTTTCGGGTGTTCCATACGAACTACGCCTTTCAGATACGCTCACGAGGCGAGGTCGAGCCGGATCGCGCCAATCTACGCCGATGAGGACGCCAACGGCGGGACGCCGCCGACGGGCTCGATCTCCAGCGGGCGAGTCCGAAGGCTCCGTGGCTCTTCGCCGACTTGAATCATGTGCTGCACGTAGCGAACCGCGTCGATCAGGTCTTCGGGTCGCGGCGGGCATCCCGGTACGTACACGTCCACAGGAATGAACTGATCGACGCCCTGAACCAGCGTGTAGGTGTCGAACACGCCCCCGCTGGACGCGCAGGCTCCCATCGAGATGACCCACTTGGGATCCGGCATCTGGTCGTAGATGCGCTTGAGGACGGGCATCATCTTGATCGAGATACGCCCGGAGACAATGAGCAGATCGGATTGTCGTGGAGAGAATCGGATCGCTTCTGCGCCGAATCGCGCCAGATCGTACTTCGTCGCCAACGTCGCCATCATCTCGATGGCGCAACAAGCCGTGCCGAACGGCATGGGCCAGAGGGAGTTGCCTCGCCCCCACTTGATCAACCGGTCAACGGAGGTCGTGATGAAGTCGAACGTCCCGGACTTCTCAGACATCGGCTGGTCCTCTCAGGCAGGCGAATCGAGTGCGGGCAGAAACCGTCCTCGGTTCAACAAATGGTGGGGATCCATGCGGTCTTTCAGCCGTCGCATCCATGCCACCGGACCGGTTGGCGGGCCCCATACGTCGAGCTGGCGCTTGACGCCTACTGGCGCGTTCTCGACGACGACGCGTCCGCCAACAGGCAACAGCTCCGTTCGCAGGCTGTCGACGGCGTCACTGGCAGGGCTTGCCGCTTCTGGAGTCGGCAGACGAAACCGGCACATGACGCTCCCGTTCGCGTAATGCGCTAGGTATTGTACGCCAAGATCGCGCGCAGCGGCAAGGCGCGAGCCGGTCTCGATCGCCTGCTGAACTTGCACGATCGGCACGCTCACCCGGCACACGACGGACTCGCTCTCGGAGCGCCAGGCGGACAACGTGGCCTGGAGGAGCTCCTGCCAGAAGTCCGCTCCCTCGTCGGCATACTGCGCAACATCGGCGGCGTTGGAGCCTCTCAGGAGCTCCGACGCGCGTTCCACCTGGTAGTCGGCTTCCTCCTGGGTTCCGGCGAAGCACGCGAGCACGGACGGCGCATGGGATCGAGTCCCGTACTCCCCCCAGACATCGTCGCCCAGGTTCAACATCTCCAGGAATGTGGGGTGGAGTTCGGAGTGGACGATGCCATCCGCGCCGGCGCGCGCCGAAGCCCAGTCGGCGAATGTTGCCAGCGTCGCCGCTCGCCGCTCCGGCACCGGATGCAGCCGGAAGGCGGCCTCGACGACCACGGCGAGCGTCCCGAGCGACCCCACCAGCAGACGAACCGTGTCGTAGCCCGCTACGGTCTTCACGACCCGCCCGCCGCCCTTGACGACGGTTCCGTCGGCGAGTACCGCTTTGACGCCCAGGGTGAGGTCTCGCGGCGTTCCATACATGCGGCGCAGCGGACCGCTGTCGTTGGTGGCGATGACCCCGCCGACTGTCGCCATGTCCTGCCTCGCGGGGTCCAGAGCGAGGAACTGACGCGACGGGGCGATCTCCTGCTGCAGCGCCGCGATGGGCTTGCCCGCCTCGGCAACGGCGGTCAGGTCGTTCGATTCGTAATCGATCGTCCGGTTCAGCTCTCGGAGCGAGAGCAGCACCTCGGCGGAACCGTCCAGGTTCCCGATACTCAGCGCGCTGCCGTTCCCGCAGGGGACGACCGATGCTCGTTCGTCGGTCGCTGCCCGGAGCACATCGGACACCTGTTCGACGCTGGACGGTGTGATCACCACCACCGGATGGAGCACACCGATGTCTGGGATGCCGGACTGGGCGATAGATGCGTGTTCGTTGCCGAGGATGTTTGCGAAACGGGAGTGGAGCGCGTCGATGCGGTCAAGCATCGGTTCGGGCTCCAGGTTCCGAGGGAACCTTGCCAGGGAAGATCTTGTCGGGGTTGCACAGACCTTCTGGATCGAACACCGCCTTGATGTTCTGCATGAACTCGAGGTCCGCCGGCGTGAACATCAGCGGCATGAACTCGATCTTCTCGACGCCGACGCCGTGCTCGCCCGTGATGGTTCCCCCGACTTCGACGCATCGGGCGAGAATCTCTCCGCTGGCGAGAAGGACATCCTCGCACTGCTTCGGGTCGCGCTCGTCGAAGAGGATGATCGGGTGGATATTGCCGTCGCCTGCGTGGAACACGTTGGCGATGCGAAGCCCGTACTTGCGGCTCACTTCTCCGACGAAGCGGAGCAGCTCCGGCAGGCGCGTTCGCGGCACGACGCCGTCCTGCGTCAGGAAGCTCGTGCCGATGCGACCGAGTGCGCCGAACGCCTGCTTGCGCGACCTCCAGAGCGCGTCTCGCTCTTCGGCGTCGCGAGCGATGCGCACTTCGCGCGCGTGGTGACTCCGGCAGATCGTCTCGATCTCCTCGGCGCGCCGATCCATTCCCGCTTGGATGCCGTCGAGCTCGACGATGAGCACGGCGGCGGCGTCCTCTGGGAAGCCGAAGTGGAACGCCCCTTCGACCGCTTGGATGACGAGTTGATCCATCATCTCCAACGCGGCAGGGATGATCCCGTGCCCGATGATATCGGAGACCGCCTCGGACGCGTTGTCCACGGACTCGTAGACGGCGAGAAGCGTCTTGAACGCCTGAGGGTTCCGCGTCAGCTTGACGACGCACTTCGTCGCGATGCCGAGCGTGCCTTCGGAACCGGTGACCAGCCCGCGCAGGTCGTAGCCCACGCCGTCCTCCGCCTTGCCGCCCAACTCCACGATTTCGCCGTCGGGCATCACGAACTCGACGCCCGTCACGTGGTTCACCGTGACGCCGTACTTGAGCGTGTGCGGTCCGCCGGAGTTCTCGGCGACATTCCCGCCGATGGTGCAAGCCTTCTGGCTGGAGGGGTCTGGGGCGTAGTGATAGCCGTGCGGCGTCGCGGCATGGGTGAGCCACAGGTTGACAACGCCCGGTTCGACGACGGCGCGCTGGTTGGCGATGTCGAGGTCGAGGATGCGATCCATCCGGTTCAGCGCGATCATGATCCCGCCGCGCGAGCTGAGGCATCCGCCGCTGAGCCCGGTGCCGCCGCCTCGCGCGATGAACGGCAGGGATTCGCGATTGGCGTAGCGGACGATCTCCGAGACTTCCTCAGCCGATGAAGGGAACACGACGACATGCGGCGGAGATTTGTAGAGCGAGGCTCCGTCGCACTCGTAGGTCATCATCGCGGTGCGGTCGGAGAGGACGTTCTTCGCGCCGACAATGGCGCCGAGGTCCCGCGCTGCCTTGGCGACGTCCATCTGCACGCGCTCGGCTGCAACGCCGTGCATCACCCGCATGCCTCCGCCCAAGCTGGAATCAGTTGGACTCGATGACGGTCAGTTCCTGCGATAGGTTCTGGATCGATACCTTCTGCGCGACGACTCGCGCGAGTTCCATGAAGGCTTCACGCTGAGGCGACCGGCTCTCGCCAGATGCCGCCGGCACGCCGGCGTCGCCGCCTTCGCAGATCGACGGGTCGATGGGTATTTCCGCCAGCAGCGGAACTCCGAGCTGAGCCGCTGCCGCCTTGCCTCCGCCGGACCGGAAGATATCGTATCGCGTGCCCGTATCCGGGGCAATGAAGTAGCTCATGTTCTCGACGATGCCGAGGATCGGCGCGTTCGTCTTGCGGAACATCGTGACGCCCTTGCGCGCGTCCGCCAGGGCGACATCTTGCGGCGTCGTCACGATGACCGCGCCCGTCAGCGGGATGCTCTGCGTGAGGGTCAGGTGCGCGTCGCCGGTTCCCGGGGGCATATCGACGACGAGATAGTCGAGCTCGCCCCAATCGACGTCCTGCAGGAAGTTGCGCAGAGCGCTGTGGACCATCGGACCTCGCCAGACCATCGCCGTGTCCGGGTCGGGCAGCAGAAAGCCGATTGACATGAGCTTCACGCCGTGGGCGACAAGGGGCACGATCTTGCGCTCGGCGGTGACATCCGGCTGCGATTGGACGCCGAGCATCAGCGGAATCGACGGTCCGTAGATGTCGGCGTCGAGGAGACCGACAGCGGCGCCGCTCTGCGCCAGGGCGACTGCGAGGTTCACGGCGACGGTCGATTTGCCGACTCCCCCTTTGCCGCTGGCGACGGCGACGATGTTCCGCACGCCTGGCAGCAGGGCTTGACTCCCCAGCGCCGAATCGCGAGCCGTGCTCGAAGTCATCGTCACCTCCACGTCTCGGACGCCCGCGATCCCCTTGACCGCCGCGACGCAATCGTTGTGGATCCGCTCTTTCAGAGGGCATGCCGGCGTCGTCAAGACGACGGCGAAGCGAACCACGCCGTCGGCGATCTCGAGGTTGCGGATCATTCCGAGCGTGACCAGGTCCTTGTGCAGGTCCGGGTCCTGCACGGTGCCCAGCGCGGCGAGAACTTGGGATTCGGTGACCTCGCTGGAGCCGACGGTCGGGGCGGATTGTCGTTTGAAGATCGGCATCAGGACTCCACTCGTCCGGTCGGGTTCGAGGCGCTTGGGGGCTCGCCGCCGGAGCGCGGGAGCTCCTGTCTGACGACTGCCGCCACCATGACATCCGCCAGGTGGAGCGTCTCCTTGTTCAGCTTATCGATCAAATCGCGGATGGCATGAGTATCCGTAGACTCCGACGCGTCTTCCAGCGCCTCGGCAGCGTGCTTGATCCGGTCGCGCTCGCCGACGTCGATCAGGTTTCCGTACTGAGCGAGTGCTTTCCAGGTGGCGTCCAGTATCCCGCGCGCCTCGACGCGCGCTTCGATGAGCATGCGCTGGGAGACGTCCTCTTCGGCGTGCGCGAGCGATTCCTGCACGAGGCGGTTCACTTGCTCCTCGGTCAAATCGCCGCTCGACGCCACTTCGACGGACACTTCCTGTCGGCTCAGGCGTTCGCTGGCGCGGACGTTCAGAATGCCGTTCGCGTCGAGGTCGAAGGCGACGTCGATCTGGGGAACGCCCTTGGGCATCGGCGGAATGCCGGTCAACTGGAACCGAGCCAGCGTTCGGTTGTCACGGACGAGCTCCCGCTCGCCCTGCACGACGTGGATGTCTACGACCGTCTGGTCATCGACGAAGGTCGAGAAGAGCTCGGATTTGGACGTCGGAATGGTCGTGTTGCGAGGGATCAGCACGGACATGACGCCGCCATAGGTCTCGATGCCGAGAGAGAGCGGCGTGACATCCAGGAGCAGCACGTTCTCGACGGCGCGTTCCAGAATTCCGGCTTGGATCGCCGCTCCGAGCGCGACCGCTTCGTCCGGGTTGATCGAGGTGTTCGGCTCTTGGTCGAAGGCATCGCGGACGCACTGACGAACCGCCGGGATGCGCGTCGAGCCGCCGACGAGAAGCACGTCATCGATGTCGGATGGGCTGAGCCCGGCGTCCGAGAGAGCCTTCCGGCACGGGCGGCGCGTCGCGGCGACGAGATCGGCGATGAGCGTCTCGAACCGGTCGCGCGTCAGCTCGAGCTCGACGTTCACCGGCTCCGACCCCGGGCTCCCCACGAATGGGAGGCGGATCGTCGCCGACAGAGCCGACGACAGTTGGCATTTGGCTTCTTCGGAGGCTATGCGCAGCCGTTGGAGAGCGACCGGGTCCTCCGAGAGCGTGACGCCCTTCTGTCGTCGAATCTCGCCCAGAGCCCACTCGACGATGCGCGTGTCGAAGTCGTCGCCTCCGAGACGGGTGTTCCCGTTCGTGGCGAGCACCTCGAAGACGCCATCCTTGATCGACAGGATCGACACGTCGAACGTTCCGCCGCCGAGGTCGTAGACGGCGACGCGGGCGTCGAGCGCCGGATCGTCCAGACCGTATGCCAGGGCGGCTGCGGTCGGCTCGCTGACGATCCGCCGCACCTTGAGCCCGGCGATCCTGCCGGCGGCTTTGGTCGCCTGTCGCTGCGTGTCGTTGAAGTAGGCGGGAACCGTGATGACGGCATCGGTGATCGGTTCGCCGAGGACACGCTCGCCCGCCGACTTGATGAAGCGCAGCACTTCGGCGGAGACCTGCGACGGCGTCAAGCTGCTATCGCCGATGCGAATGCGGACGAGCTCGTCGGGCTCCCCGACGAGGGCGTATGGCAGATGCGCTTCCTCGTCCGTGGCTTCGCGTCGCCTCCGTCCCATGAGCCGCTTGACGGAACGCACGGTGCTAGCGGGGTTGAGCGCGGACCGGTTCCTCGCAGCCCTGCCGGCGATGGGGCTGCCGTCGCCGTAGCCGACCACGGACGGCACGACCGACTGCCCGTCGATGCGCACGACGCTGGGTGCCCCATGCTCCATGACCGCGAGCACGGAGTTCGTCGTTCCGAGGTCTATTCCGACGATGCGTGGCACGTGGCGTTCCTCATGCGTCGTGGGACCCACCGTCTGCGACTGCCGACAGGTTCGACATCATCCGGTCGATGTAGGGCAGTTCCGACTGGAGCTTCCGAAGCTGCGACAACAGGTTTTGCCGTCGTTGTCCGTAGGTGTCGGCATCCACCTCGGCGTAGGCGAAGGACTGCTCGTTGGCGTCCCACTCCCCGGCGATCCGATGGATCTCGGTCCATCGCGCCTCTTGCGCGGCGCGCACCTCGTCACGAAGCGTCGTCACGCGCTGGCGGAGCTCGTCCGGCAGAGCGCCCTGCGCCGCAGCCGCTTCCGCCAGCAGGTCATGGGTCTGGTCGACGAGGTCGAACAGGTCCAGGGGCACGGAGCTTCCCGCCGAGGATGGGTCGGCGCCGATCTCGAGATGGATCAGATAGTCGAGCCGCGATTTCGGTTCTCGCAGCGTCCGATAGGCTTCGTTGAGCACCATGCTCTGGCGTTCGAGCCGAGCCCGGATCGCTGGAATCGCGGCTTCGTGCAGGTCGGGGTGGAACTTGCGGCTCAGGTCGTGGAACCGGCGTTGCAGCGTGTCGGCGTCGATGAGGAGGCTTCTCGGCAGGTCGAAGAGCTCGAAGTAATCGGTAGCCGCCATGGAACCGCCTGCTAGGGGTAGAGCTGCTCGCCCGTGTCCGGGTCTTCGATCAGGATGGCATCGACCGGGCAATCCTCTGCCGCCTGCCAGATGGCGTCCTCGTCTTCGAACAGCCCAAGATCGGATCCGTCCGACTCGCCAGCGAGCCGCGTCGGCGGGGACAGCAGAACCGCGATCCGCTCGTCGTCGAGATCGAACACGTGTGGGGCGGCCTCGACGCACAGGCTGGCGGCGATGCACTTCTTGCGGAGTATGCGGACGCGTACCGTGTCGCCCACGAATCCCCTCTTCGCGATGCCTAGAGGCTCTCCACGACCTTGCGGAGCTTCTCGCGGACGACCGTCGCCACCTCGCCGAGCTCCTTGTTGTCGATCGCCATCATCGAGGCGACGGGGTCGATGGCGGAAACCTCGACGCCATCGTCGATTTCCTGAACGACCACGTTGCAGGGGAGCATCAAGCCGATCTTGTCTTCGGACAGCAGCGCCTTGTGGGCGAAGGGCGGATTACACGCGCCGAGGATGATGTAAGGGCGAAAGTCAGCGTCCAGCTTCTTCTTGAGCGTCGCCTTGACGTCGATCTGGGTCAGAACGCCGAAGCCCTCTTTCTGGAGCGCCTCCGTGACCCGCGGGATCGTGTCGTCGTATGAAGTCTGGACCTTCTTGGCGAAGTAGTAGGACATGATTCTGACCTTCCGACGTCGATGTGAAATGCTCTGGAATCGGCTCGCAAACAGGGCACAGCGGCAACACGCCGCGCGGAGCTCCGCTGGCTGTGGTGCGAAGTCTCCGTATGGGAACGCTAGACCTGGAAGGACTCGCCGCAGCCGCAGGTGGATCGGGCGTTCGGGTTGTTGATCTTGAATCCAGCGCCCATCAAGCCCTCGACGTAGTCGATGCTCGATCCGGCGAGGTAGAGGGCGCTCTTCAGGTCGGTAAAGACCTTGAGCCCGTTGTGTTCGACGATCTTGTCGCCGTCGCGCTGCTCGTCGAAGCCGAGCCGGTACTGCATGCCCGAGCATCCGCCACCGACGACCTGGACCCGCAAGCCGTACCCCTCGTACCCCTCGCTCTCGAGGAGTTCCAGAACCTTGCTGGCAGCCGCATCGGTTACCGTGATCATCTACTGTTCCTTCTGTGCTTAGGAGCGCGAACGCTTCCAGCCGGTGCGCCTGGTCGTATGGTCGCCCACGATCCTTCGAGAGGTCAAGCGTCGTTAGCCGTTCGACTCGGTGCGCTTGCGGTAGTCGACGATCGCCGCCTTCAGCGCCTCTTCCGCCAGCACGCTGCAGTGCATCTTGACCGGTGGCAAGCCACCGAGGGCATTGGCGACGTCGCGGTTCGTCAGCTTCATCGCCTCTTCGATCCGACGCCCCTTGATCATCTCGGTCGCCATCGACGACGTGGCGATCGCGGCTCCACATCCGAAGGTCTTGAACTTGGCGTCTTCGATCACTTCGTTGCCGTCCTGGTCCTTGCCGATGCGGATCGTGAGCTTCATCACGTCGCCGCATGCCGGCGCGCCGACCAGACCAACGCCGTCCGCGTTCGCAATCGTCCCCATGTTCCGGGGGTTCTCGTAATACTCGATCACCTTCGGATTGTACGCCATGAACGATTCTCCTAAGACCTTCACCGAGACGATGCCGCCACTCGACGACGCGGGCGGTGACCTAGTGGTGCGCGTCCTCCGCCCACTCGATCTTCGAGATGTCGATTCCCTGGAGCTTCATCTCGTAGAGAGGCGACAGCTCTCGCAGGCGCTTCACCGTCGCCACGATGTGATCCGCCGTGAACTCGACCTCCTCGGCGGTGTTGCCTCGCCCGAGTCCGAACCGGATGGACGTATGAGCCAAACCCTCGTCGATGCCCGTCGCCACGAGCACGTACGACGATTCCAGCGACGCGGACGTGCAGGCGGAACCGGACGAAAGCCCGACGTTTTTCATGCCCATCAGGAGCGACTCGCCCTCGACGAACTCGAAGCTGAGATTGAGGTTCGAGTAGAGACGCTCCGTCGGGTGTCCGTTCAGATAGACGAAGTCGAGATCGGTGGTGATCCGCTCGTGAAGCCGGTCGCGCAAACCGCCGACGCGCTCGTGTTCGGCGTCGCGTTCCATGAGGTAGATCGATGCCGCCTTGCCGAGACCCACGATGCCAGGGACGTTCAGCGTGCCGGAGCGCATCTTCTTCTCGTGCCCGCCGCCGTCCATGAGCGGCGTCAGCTTGATGCGGGGGCGCTTCTTGCGAACGTAGAGCGCCCCGACGCCCTTGGGTCCATAAATCTTGTGACCCGAGATGGACATCAGATCGACGTTGAGTCTGTCCACGTCGCTGTCGTACTTGGCGAACGCCTGAACGCCGTCGGTGTGGAACAGGACGCCCGCCTCTTGGGCGATGGACCCGATCTCCGCGATGGGATTCAGCGTGCCGATCTCGTTGTTCGCCCAGATGACCGAGATGAGGATCGTCTGATCGGTGATCGCGTCGTGGACGTCCTCCGGGCTCACCATGCCGTAGCGGTCTACGGGCAGGTACGTCACCTGGAACCCCTGCTTTTCGAGGACTTTGCAGGTGTCGAGGATCGCCTTGTGCTCCGTCTGGGTCGTGATGATGTGGTTGCCCTTGTCCTGATACGCCCAGGCGATGCCCTTGACCGCCATGTTGTCCGATTCGGTCGCGCCGCTGGTGAAGACGACCTCATCCGGCGTGCAGTTGAGGACATCGGCGAGCTGCTGGCGCGCGAGGTCGACCGCCTGTTCTGCATGCCAGCCCCAGCTATGGTTTCGGCTTGCCGCGTTGCCGAACTCGTGGGTCAGGTATGGCATCATCGCATCGAGCACGCGGGGATCCAGCGGCGTCGTCGCCTGGTGATCCATGTAGATGGGCAGTTTCATCGCGGACTGGATTCCTTCTCGTGGTGTCACAGCATCGCCTGGAACGCGATGGGCAACGACTCCTCGTGCCGTGTCGCCGGGCCCCCGGTTTCAGTCGACTTCGCGTATTCCCGGACGTAGCCGCACGTCTTGCAGGGCTCCGCCGATAGCTCCTGATGGCATCCGGTGCACTCGGCAGTGAGGCTCATCGCCTGCTCGATATCGCGGCGGATCGCTTCGTACTGTCGGATGCGCTCCGTGGTCCGTTCGAGCTGAATCCGGAGAACTCGCAGCAGCTTGTTCGCAGCGACGGTTCCGATGTGGCTGTCCTGGCGGATCGACAGCAGCTCTTGGATATCCTTGAGCGGGAAGTCGAGCGCCCGAAGCGATGCGATGAGCTGCAGTCGCCGAAGGACGGAGCGGTTGTAGAGTCGGAACCCGCCTTCGGTTCTCATCGCCGGCTCGATCATGCCCATCTCTTCGTAGTAGCGCACCGTTCGGACGGTGACATCCGCCCGGCGCGCGACTTCGCCGATCTGCATGAGATGGGTCGAGTCGGCTGCGTCCGTGTCGTCGATCGTCAGTGTCATGGGCGGCTTCTCCATCCGCAACGTATTGTACTCTACCCTTACGTAAGGGTCAAGTGCCCGCAGACGGTTCCTGCATCGTTGTCCGGCAAACGGCGGTCGGGCATACTCGCCCCGAGGAACCCCATGGAGCGAACCGAAGCCGTCGCCGCCGCTCTGACTCAGATCCGCGAGCACCTGCTGATTCCGCTGGCGATGCACGTCCGCGAGGTGACGCCGGACGTGGCGTGGCGCTGGCGGCAGCAGATGCACGTGCTCGACTACTTCGTCCGCCGAACGCTGGGCTCGCCTGCTTCCGACGAGACGGCGGCGATGCTGGCAACGAGCGGAGGTCTGCTGCGCCTGTTGACGGAGAACATCGACGCGCTCGAAGAGATCAAGGACTACGAATGGGCGCGCGGACTGAGCGCGGCGTCGGACGCCGCCAGCATCGCGGAGGAAGTGCTGTCTGGCGAAGACCAGACGCTACGCGATGCCCTGCTCGACGCACTGATGTTCGGGCTCAACTGGAAGTCGAACACGTTCTGGGTCGACGCGGGCAAGAAGGCGCACCGCGCGACGGCGCGGAGCTACACCGTCGAAATCGAAGACGAGCTGTGGGAGTTCCTGAGCGTCGCATCAGGCGTGGCCGACGACGACATGACGCTCGAACGCGCTCGGAGGATCGGCGTGACCGCCGAACGCGTCATCGCCACGCTGAGGCAGTCCGGTATGCCGACGAACGCTCAGGTGGCGCTGCTGGCGCACCTCTACCAGTGGGTGCTGCGGCTCAGGATGGGTAGACTGCTGATCGTGCTGGAGCACGAGTCGCAGGAGCAGCCGCCCGATACGCCGTCTGTCGAGCCCAACTCGACATCCTGACCCCACACCGCAATCGGGACTCGCTACCAATCCACGACGGAACCGTCGTCGGGGTGGTATGTCTCCGGGTTCCGCCAGTCGTGGTCGATCTTGTCCTCCATCGCATCGTCGTCGAGCTCGATGCCCAGCCCGGGAGCCGTCGGTAGATCGACGAACCCATCGCGGAACGCGAAGGGCTCTTTCAGGTAGCCGGCTCCGAGCGTCGTGTGCTCCTGCGCGATGAAGTTGGGGATGGAGGCGTCGAGCTGGATGCACGCCGCCAGTGAGATGGGTCCCAGCGGGTTGTGCGGCGCGATTCCGGCGTAACTCGCCTCAGCCATGCCGGCGATGATGCGCACCTCGTTGATGCCTCCCGCGTGGCACAGGTCGGGCTGGAGGATCGCCGCCGCCTGCTTCTCGAGGATTTCGCGGAAGCCCCACTTCGTGAAGACGCGCTCGCCGGTGGCAATGGGCAGATGGGTTCCGTGAGCGATCTCGGCGAGCACATCGACGTTCTGGCACTGGCACGGCTCCTCGACGAACATCGGCTGATAGGGCTCCAGCCCCTTGATGAGCATCTTCGCCGTCTGCGGGCTGATCGCGCCGTGGAAATCGATGGCGATATCGACCTCGTCCCCTGCGGCTTCTCGCAGCGCGGCGAACGACTCGACGGCGCGGTTGACGAATGCGCGCGTCTCGACGATGCGCGCCGGTCGTCCGCCGGAGACGCCCGTCTTGAACGCCGTGAATCCTTGGCGGATGCCCTCGCGGATGTTGTCCGGCGATCCGGCTCCACGGTAGAGGCGGATTCGGTCGCGCGTGGGTCCGCCGAAGAGCTTGTAGACGGGCACTCCGAGCGCCTTGCCGGTGATGTCCCACAGCGCCTGCTCGACGCCGCTCAGCGCGCTCGTGAGGATGGGCCCGCCGCGATAGAAGGCGTGGCGGTACATCGCCTGCCAGTGGTGGGCGACTCGCGTCGGGTCTTTGCCGATCAGGTACTGCGCGAGCTCGTCGACCGCCTGGGCGCACGTCAGGGCTCTGCCTTCCAGGATCGGTTCCCCGAGCCCGACGATCCCCTCGTCGGTGTGGATCTTCAGGAACAGCCATCGCGGCTTGACCAGGAACGTCTCGACGGACGTGATCTTCACGGCGAGTCCTTTCGGCATGGAGCGGGCCCGAGTCGGCGGCGAGAAGCCTACCCGATGGCGGCGCGGCTGTCGAGCGTCACGCGGCGGTTGCGCCGAAGCCCGCAGAGCGGCACTCTACCGGCGAAGTCCGCTCCCACGATAGGGGTTGTCCATGCCGCGAGACGGTATCGAGTTGGTCGTCAACGGTGGGTTTCAGGGCGGTGGGCATCAAGAAGGCGCGGACGCGCTGCCCGACGGATGGCGCGTGTGGACGCCCGAATGGCAGCGCGCGTCGTGCAACGTTTCGTGGACGCCTGCCGGGCTGCGCGTCGCACCGGACGGAACGCCCTGGTCGGTGGGCGGCGTGTTCCAGTCGATCCACGGCGTCGGCGCGGGCGAGGCGTACGCCGTGAAAGCCGAGCTGTCCGTGAGCGGCGTCAACGATCCCGAGCGGTCGATCATTCTTCGGGTCGCTTGGACCAAGGATGGGCGACGACTGAACCACGGCGGCGACCTGGCGCGCGGGCCCATCCTCCATGGGGGCGACGCGCGGTTCGAGGGAACCGTCGTCGCGCCTGCGGACGCCGACGGCGCTGAGCTATCGCTCGACCACAAGTGGCTCGGCGAAGGGTCGGTCACCTGGCGCAGCGTGTCGATGCTGCCCGCCGATGCGCCGGCTCCGCGAATGGTGCGCATCGGGACGTCCTACCTGCGCCCGCGCAACAGCGACAAGGTGAAGAATCTGGAGCTCTTCTGCCAACTCGTCGATGCCGCCGGCGCGGATCGCGTGGACATCCTCTGCCTGTCCGAGGCGATCACGATGGTCGGCACGTCGCATGGGTTCGCCGGTTCCGCTGAGCCGATTCCGGGTCCATCGACGCAGGCGCTCGGAGAAGCCGCGCGGCGGAACCGGATGTGGGTCGTCGCAGGACTGCTCGAAGCCGTCGGCGACGTGCTCTACAACACGGCGGTCTTACTCGACCGCGACGGCGAACTGGCGGGAACCTACCGGAAAGTGCATCTGCCGCGCGACGAGTGGCGTCAGGGGATCACGCCGGGCGACTCGTATCCGGTGTTCCGAACGGATTTCGGGGTCGTCGCGATGCAGATATGCTACGACTGGTTCTTCCCGGAACCGCACGCGATCTTCACGCTACAGGGAGCCGAGGTGATCCTCGCGCCGACATGGGGCACGACCTTCCGCGACGAAGACGGACGCGTCGAAGGCGAGACCGTGTTCCGCGTACGGGCGCGCGACAACGGCGTCGTGATGGTTCCGGCGGTCTACGACGGCAGCAGCATGGTGATCGACCAGGTCGGTCGCATCGTCGCGACGAACGATGGCAAGGAAGGCGTCTTCTGGGCGGACGTCGATCTCGACGCCCGCGAGAGGCTTCCCTGGGTCGGTCGATGGCGCGCGACAGGGCGACATGACCGCATGCCGGAGACGTACTCCGTGTTGACGCAGTCGCACCTCGCATTCGAGCCGGGCTCGTGAAGACGATTCCGTGGTCGACGCATCACAGCCACGAGAACCGACCCCAGCCGACGGGTTCACTTGCCGCAGGAGCGGCTTCGGTGCCCGTCTACGATGTGGATACCGTCGTCGTCGGGGCGGGAGCGGCGGGCTTGCGGTGCGCCGTCGCGCTGTCGCGGAACCTCAAGTCGCAGCCGAGCCGCCGGATCGCCATCCTTACGGAAGACCTGCGCAACAGCACCTCCTACAACACCGGTTCCGACAAGCAGACGTTCTACACGTGGGGCGTCGCACGCGAAACCGGGGACTCGCCTCGCAGCATGGCGGAGCAGCTCTATGCCGGAGGATCGCTGGACGGCGACATCGCCACAGTTCAGGGGAACCTGTCCGCCCGGGCGTTCTACGGGCTGGCGGAGCTCGGTGTGCCGTTCCCGCATGACGTTCTCGGCGGGTACGGTGGGTATGTGACCGACCATTCGCCGCACCCGCGAGGGACCTCGACGGGTCCGCTCACGTCGCGCGACATGGTCGAAGCCCTCATCGGCGAAGTGCAGACGCGCGGGGTTCCCGTGTTCGACCGCCATCTGCTCCTGGCGCTGGTCGTTCACGACGTCTGCTGCTGCGGTCTGCTCGCCATGGACACGTCCTCCCCGGAGTCGCCCGACTTCGGGTTCCGGCTCTTTCGCGCGTCGAACGTCGTCCTGGCGGTAGGAGGTCCCGGCGGGCTCTACCGGAGCTCGGTCTATCCGACGTGCCACAACGGGGGCATCGGCGTCGCGCTCGAAGCCGGAACGCGCGCCGCGAACCTGACCGAATCGCAGCACGGGCTGGCGTCTGTGAGATTCCGCTGGAACGTGTCGGGCACCTATCAGCAGGCGATCCCGCGCTACTTCAGCGCCGCCGCCGACGGCTCGGACGAGCGCGAGTTCCTGAACCCGCACTTCGGGTCCATGGGAGCCCTCGCCTCGACGACGTTCCTCAAGGGGTATCAGTGGCCCTTTGACGCGGCGCGGCTGTCCGGGTCGTCGCTGATCGACGTGCTAGTCTACCGCGAGACGGAGATCGAGCGACGGCGCGTCTTCTTGGACTTCCGAGAGAACCCGCGATCCACCGGCACGATGGATGCCTTCAACACCGGCGCACTCTCCGATGAAGCCCGATCGTACCTAGATCGCGCCGGCGCGCTGGAACTGCCCACGCCGCTGTCGCGACTCGCTCACATGAATCCGCAGGCAGTCGCGCTCTACGCGAGTAAAGGGATCGATCTCGCGACGGAGCCGCTCGAAGTGCGGGTCTGCGCCCAGCACAACAATGGTGGGCTGGAAACCGACGCCAACGGCGAGTCGACCAACACCCGTCGGCTGTTCGCCATCGGCGAAGTCGCCGGACACCACGGGGTCTACCGCCCTGGGGGATCGGCGCTCAACGCCGGGCAGTCGTTCGCGATCATGGCGGCGGAACGCATCGCGTTCGGCGAGCCCGAATCAGCCCGATCCGGCGACGACTTCGACAGCGCGGCAGCCGCCGTCGTCGCGAAGTTCCGCGAGCTTTCCTCGCGACTCACCCGACGGAACGGAGCCGCGACGGTCGCATCCATCCGGGATCGCATCCGCGAGCGCATGACACGAGTCGGTGCGCACGTTCGCGGTCCCGGCATCCACGACGCGCTGACCGATGCCTACGCCGAGATCGCTCAGTGTGAACGCGCGACGGTCGCATCGGCGTCGGAGCTACCGGACGCCTTCGTGGTCCGGTCGTTCGCGTTCGCCCATGCTGCCTACCTCGAGGCGATTGCGCACTACCGAGATCACGGCGGCGGCAGTCGCGGTTCCTACCTGGTGCTGGACGAGTCCGGCGAACCGCTGCTCACGGAACTGGGCGACGCATGGCGATGGCGTCCCGAAGACGAGTCATGGAGCGAGCGCGTGCTCCTCACGGAGTTCGGCGAAGACGGACGGTTCCGGTCATGGACTCGTCCGCGCCGTCCGCTTCCGGAGCTCGACTTCCAGTTCGAGCGCGAGATGAACCGGTACGTGCCTTGGGTGCGAGGAATTCGGAAGGCGTAGGACAATGCCATTCCAGTTGACGGATGATGGTGTCGCCGCCTATCGCTCCAGCGGAGCCGTGTTTCGCACCGCCGAGTACGCGCGCTATCCCGACCTGTTCCGGCAACTAGGTGCGGGCGGCGCCGGCAACGTGGCACTCGTCGTGGGCGCTGCCGCCAAGCGGCTGCCTGACGGCGTCGAGCCCGGCGACGGCGATGACGAACGATCACACAGCGACGCCTACGGTTTTGGCGTGGGCAGGATGGCGGCGCTCGCGCTTGCGAGCCGAGGATGGGATGTCATCGGGACCTATCGCGGCAGCGAGGTGGAAGCCCGGCAGCTCGAGCTGATGCTTCGGAGCCACTTCGGTTCGTCGCGGTCGCGGATGCTGCCGCTGGACGTGTCGGACGTCGCGTCGGTCGTGCCGTTCGTTCGGGACCTGGGCGTGCCGATCCGCGCCGTCATCTACTCGCCGTCGGTTCAGGTGCGCCGGGAGCGGATCGGGGATGTCAGTGCGGACGACTACGCCTACTGCTTCGACGGCAACTGCCGAGCCTACGCCGAACTCGTGCGAGGGCTCTTGAGCGCTCCGAGCCTGCCCGATCCAGACGCCCACGGCATCCGACTGCGGATCGCCTACGTGGGGTCGATCTCCGGCAGTGGAACGCCGTCGCCGGGAAGGGCTGCCTACTGCGTGTCCAAAGCCGCCGGGATGGAGCTCACCGGCAACATCAGCGCCGCCTACGCGCCGTCGATCATGGCGTTCAATATGAACGTCTCCATCGCGGACACGGCGGCGACCGTGAACGTGCGCGCGAAATACGAGCCCATCATGGCTCGTGAAAGCCACGTGGGCTCGATGCTGTCGGCGCGGGATGTCGCGAACGCTCTCGTGGCGAACCTGGTGGACGTCCACATCAACCACGGGGCGAACATCGACGCGACCGCCGGTTGGCGGCGCAACGCGCTCTGACGCGCATCGCTCAGACCGACGCGAGCTCGCGGCATTTCTCCAGAACCGCGATCTGGCGGCGGACGCTCTCCGGCGCGATCGCTAAGGGAACCCCATCGCGGATCGTGCGGTACAGGTCGGCGTAGAGACGCTCGTTGCTCGACCGGAAGGGCTCCGACGCGCAGTCGTAAGTCTCTTCCGTCCAGGTCAGTTCCTCGCGGTTGTAGCTGCGGTCGGGCGTTGGAACACGGGACACGGGACGGGGCGGCAGCGTCGAGATGTCGATGTACTTCCAGCGAATCCGACTCGTGGTTCCCGTGAGTCCTCCCTGGGTTCCGGCGACCAGCCAGCGGTCCTGCCCATAGGCGACGGCGCTCGATATCTCGATGTCGATCCACGGGGATCCCGGCGCGGATAGCGTGATCTTGACGTGGTCCTCCGCGTCGCCGGACGACAGCGGCGTGCTGACCATCTGGCAAGCGACGTGCGGCTCGACGTCGCCAAGCAGCAGCAGAGCCTGATCGACGGCGTGGGAGGCGCTGTTGTTGAGCGAGCCGCCGCCGTACTCCTTGAGCGTCTGCCAATCCCACCGGCGGCTGAATCCGTGCCACGCGAAACGCGCAAAGAGCACGGTTCCCAGCGCCCCGGACTCCACCACCTCACGAACCTTCATGAAGTCGGGTCCGTAGCGATAGTTCTGACTCGCCGTCACGATCCGCCCCGTCTGCTGCCCGATGCGGATCATCGCGTCGACGTCCACCAGGCTCGTGGCGAAGGGCTTCTCGACGAGCGCGTCCTTGCCGGCTTTCATCGCGGCGATGGCGTAGGGCGCGTGCAGATGGCTCGGAGATGCGACGACGACCAGCTCGACATTCGGATCGTTGACGAGGTCGCCGACTTCGGTGTACGCGGCGCAGCCGAAGCGCGCCTTGGCTTCCGCCCGCCGGGATTCCTCTGGATCGCATACGGCGGCGACTCGGTATTGTTCCGACATGGATTCGAGCGTGAGGGCGTGAAGGCTCCAGCCGGCTCTGCCGAGACCGATGATGCCGACGCCGATCGGGAGCGCTGCACTGGCAGACATCGTTCGCTCCTAAGAGAAGACGTGAGCGCCGCTAGGCGATCAGCCGTTCGATTGCCGTGCGGAGCTCGTTCGGGTGGAACTCGTAGGGTCCGGGCCCGCCTGCATAGGCGACCCGTCCGTTCGTGTCGATCAGGTAGAGCCGCTCGGGCCAAGCGGCGTAGGCGGTCATGACCGCATCGTCCATCTCGTCGACGTACGTACGGATGCCGTAGCGCAGGGCGGCTTCGCAGGAACGCGCGACGGATCGGCGCTCCTCGATGGTCTGCGGGTCGCGGATCCGCTGCTCGCTGCCGATGTCCCATCCGTCGATGGGGTGCGCCTCTCGGATGTAGATCACCAGGAAGTGGAGCCGATCCGAAAAGGCTTCATAGAGGTCGTGTAGGCTCCCGGCCGACTGGACGAACGGCGGTCACGTGAAGCTGCCGAACACGAGCGCTACGGGCCGTGTTGGGCAGAGCGCCGAGAGCCGAACCGGCTGGGTTCCGTCCGGTTCGGAAAGCTCGAAGTCGGGCGCGGGCTCGCCGACCTTGGGCGCGTGGAGCTCGTGGACGCGCTGCCACTCGCGAGCCCCCGCCAACGTCTGGACCGTTGCGTTCATCTGCTCCTCCAGGATCGAGCGACGATCAGGTGACCATGTCGGGCGACAGATGGTCGGTTCGGTTCAGATAGACGAGCCGCGTCTGCTCCCGCGTGATGGCGATGTGGCTGATCGCGCAGTTGTGCTCGCCGAATCGTGCGTAGCCGCGATCCGTCGGTATGCCGAACAGCGTGCTGATCAGCACCGAGCCCGATCTGCCATGCCCGACCACGGCGATCCGCTCACTCTCGCCGTGCCGACGAAGTGCCTGCCAGACGGCGAGGGCGTTGCGGCGTGAAAACGATGCGAGGGCGTCGTCGTCTCCCGAGAAGTGGTGGAACCACCAACCGCGATCCGTGACAGCGTCCGGCAGGACGGCGTCGCGGCATTCGTCGAGGATCTGCGCGCGCGACATGCCGGTTCGCTGGACGGGCTCGCCGTCCTCGACCCGGGACCAGATTCCGCCGTACTCGCAGAGCTCGACGAGGACGTGCGGAGCCAGTCGCAACGCCGACCCGATGATCGCAGCCGTCAGCAGGTTCCGACGCATCGGGCTACAGTAGAGCCTGTCGATGCCGATGCCCTGCAGAGCTCGCGCTGCGCATCGTGCCTGCTCGCGTCCCAGGTCGGTCAGCGGCGGGTAGATGACCGGAGCGTCGCCTCGGTTCTCGGTCGATTGACCATGTCGGATGAGGTAGATGTCCAAAGGATGATTCCTGTTGAGCCGAAGCGCATCATTGCTTAGGATGTCGCGGAGCGCAAGGAGGCGCGCGACATGGGTTCCATGCGCCATCGTGCCGACGCTTCGACCTCACGGAGGACCTCAATGAGCGGCGAGAACCTGCGAATCGCCGTCGTGACCGGCGAACACGACTTCGAGGCGGATCGACTGGCGGCGGCGTTCGACAGCATGGGCGGCATCGACTGGACCTGGCGTGATCTCTTCGACCTCGTCGCGGATCCCAACGCCGCCGACTTCGACGCAGCCGTGTTCTACAACTTCCATCAGGGCACGCCCAGCGAGGAGACATCCGGCGCGCTGCTGGCGATGACGCGGCGAGGACAGGGGATCGTCCTGCTGCATCACGGCATCCTCGCGTATCTCGATTGGGACGAGTTCGGGCGCATCTGTCGAGCGCCGAATCGCAAGTTCGGGTACCATCCCGGGCAGCGCGTGCGCGTTCATGTCGAGGACCCGCAGCATCCGATCGTCGCCGGCGTCGAAGACTGGGAGATGACCGACGAGACCTACACGATCGAGTCGCAGCCAGACGCCCACGTCATTCTCACCACGGGTCATCCGCTGAGCATGCCGGCGGTTGGCTGGGTCCACGAATACGGTGCGTCGCGCGTGTTTTGCTTCCAGAGCGGACACGACAACCGCGCCTACCGGACGCCGGAGTTCCGCCGCGTTCTAGCACAAGGGATTCGCTGGGTCGCCCGCGCCGAATAACCCACGCCTCGAAAGGGCAATCCGTGAGAAGAGCGTCGCTCAGGTTCCTACAGGACATCCTCAAGGCTCCCAGCCCCAGCGGGTACGAACAGCCCGCCCAAGCCGTCGTGCGCGCCTACGCCAGCGAGTTCGCCGACGATGTGCGTACGGACGTGCATGGGAACGTCATCGCGTCACTGAACGCCTCGGGCGCTCCGCGCATCATGTTCGCGGGTCACGTCGATCAGATCGGGTTCATCACGCAGCACATCGACGACAAGGGGTTCATCTCGTTTCGCGGGATCGGGGGTCACGATGTCGCCGTGCTTCTGGGTCAGCGCGTGTCCGTATGGACGAAGGGCGGACCCGTGCAGGGAGTGATCGCGCGGAAGGCGATTCACGTCTTGACGGGCGATGAGCGGGGCAAGGTTCCCGAGATGCACGACCTGTGGGTCGATATCGGGGCGAAGTCCAAGGACGAGGCGGCAGGCATCGTCAACATCGGCGATCCGATCACCTTCGAGCTCGGGTTCGGTGAACTCCGAAACGGTCTCGCGCACGCCCCCGGCATGGACGACAAGGTCGGCGTCTGGGTAAGCATTGAGGCGCTCAGGTTGCTGGACGGCAAGACGTTTGACGCCTCGGTCTTCGCCGTCTCGACCGTGCAGGAGGAGATTGGGCTGCGCGGAGCCCACACGTCGGCGTTCGGCATCGAGCCGCTCGCGGCAATTGCCGTCGATG
>Ga0194120_10004332_pt1 | contig 22050 bp, 23 predicted proteins | sample TA2MahCa65mmetaG_FD_148642 | JGI IMG/M metagenome (GOLD analysis project Ga0194120, IMG submission 148642) | Freshwater microbial communities from Lake Tanganyika, Tanzania - TA2015019 Mahale Deep Cast 65m | ecosystem: Environmental > Aquatic > Freshwater > Lake | place: Tanzania: Lake... | reverse complement strand
CCTTCATTTTCTGCAGCTGCCTTTAAATTATTAGAAGCAACTACCTTGCTCATTGAATCGAGAATCAATTTGTCGAAAGTAATATCATTGATCTGAAGATCTAGTAAGTGATACCCCCAATCTTCCAGCGAATGATCAACCTCCACTTTTACATACTGCACGATTTCCCGACGAAGGCCCAAAACTTCCGCTTGCTTTTTAGTAGCAACAAAGGATCGAATATTTCCTTCAATAGTTCGAATCAATGCTTGCATTAAATCCCTATCCGCGATAAATTTAAAAGCAACCTTTTTTACCGTATCCTCCTCCGCGTTTTGCACAGCATACAACAACATGCTTTTAAAATACACATTGGCCTGATCCTGAGTTACTGCTTGAAATTCCAACTCTACGGACCGGTTTTGTATGGATACTTTTCGATAGATCACCTCCAATAATGGGATTTTAATGTTCAACCCTGGACGAACAATACGGCGATATTTACCAAACATGGTAATGACTCCAATGTACCCTTGATTGACTGTAAAAAGCCCAGAGAAAATAAGAAGCAAGAGCGCCAGTAAGAACCAATTATTCCACAACCAACTAATAAATTGCATAGTATATAATTTTAAAGTTTAGCTGTTCTTATATCGCAGCGAGCCTTACCAAATGTACTAAGGTTTCTACAGATTTTTGCATATCCTGAACGCAAACAAATTCATGGCGCGAATGCACCGCTTGTTCTCCAGCAAAAATATTGGGACAGGGTAAACCCATGAACGACAGACGAGATCCATCAGTACCTCCTCGAACGCCTATTGTTTTTACCTGAACTCCCGCAGCTTCCATAGCACTCCGCGCTAATTGAATTACATGAGGGTGCTCAACGAGCACCTCCTTCATATTTCGATACTGTTCTTTTACTTTCATTGAAAAACGAGATCCCGGATGAGCTGCGCAAACTTTTTGAGCAAGCTCTTTTAATAACTGCTCCTTTGTAGCAAGCGCTGCCGTTTCAAAATCTCGAATTAACAACTCTACAAAGCACTGATCAGCTATGCCACAAATTTCTGTAGGATGAACAAATCCCTCTCTGCCTGCCGTTGTTTCCGGAGAGAGTGTTGTTGATGGTAAAAGGGTAAGAAAAGAACCTGCCAGCTTTGTTGCATTTACTAATTTACCTTTTGCTTCACCCGGATGAGCAACGACTCCAAAAAAAGTAATTTTTACCGCATTGGCACTAAAGGTTTCGTCTTCCAGAGAGCCCAAGTCTCCGCCATCCAGGGTATAACCAAAATCAGCACCCAGTTTTTTTATATCTAGTTTTTCTGTACCCCGCCCAACTTCTTCATCAGGAGTAAACAATAATCGTATAGGACCATGCTCTATTGTAGAGTTATTTATCAAAAAATTAGCCAGATCCATGATAATCGCAACGCCTGCTTTGTTGTCTGCTCCTAACAAAGTGGTGCCAGATGCAGTGATAATATCCTGCCCCAATTTTGAGGCTAAGTAAGGGTAATTCGAAATTCGAATTACTTGGGATGGATCATCCGGTAAAATCAAATCCTGACCTTGATAATGTTGATGTAAAATTGGCTTGACAGCTGCGCCAGGGCAATCAGGAGCCGTATCAACATGAGCACAAAAGCAAATGACAGGAACCTTTTTTGAAGTAGTTGATGGAATGGTTGCCATCACATAGCCAAATTGATCTAACGCAGCATCGATGATTCCCATTTCCTGCAACTCTTTCACTAACAACTTGGATAATTCAAGTTGCTTTTCAGTACTGGGAAATTGAGTGGCGTGCGGGTCACTTTGTGTGTCGATCCGAACATACCGTAAAAAACGATCCGTAACAGTAAAGGAATAATTGTCGAACACCTGTTAGCTGAATAAATTAAGGCATAATGATAAGTGGGCTTGCTCCCTCAATGTCAACCAACTCCAGATCAAACACCAAATCCTTTCCGGCTAAAGAATGATTGGCATCCAACTTCACAACGGTCTCCAGTATTTCTACAACGGTTACTTGAAAATTACGACCTTGACCGTCACTCATATGTAGTGGCATGCCCATGGTAATTGTCATATCCGCAGGAAATCTTTCCTTGGGCATTTCAATGACCATTTCAGGACTATGAGGACCATAGGCTTCCATAAATGGAATATGAATGGTTTTCTTTTCGCCTACTTGCATTCCGGTTACTCCTTCGTCAAAGCCCTTTATAACCGCCCCGCTGCCCACTTCAAATTGAAGGGGATCACGTCCAACTGAAGAATCAAATGTTTCGCCATTGGTCAGTTTCCCATGATAATGCACTTTTATATTGTCGCCCGCTTTAACTGCTGCCATACTATTAATTTTACCCTGCAAGGTAGTGGAATTAGCGGAGTCAAAATGCGTTTTTCAAATCAGAATAAATTACTTTCAGGTCTTTAATAAACACCTATGCGTACTATATTTCTACTAGTCCTGTTTTTTATATGCAGGCCTGAACTTTTTGCTCAAAAAACAATTCCGTCAAGAAAAAATTCTACAGCTCCACAGATTGAATCTGGCGCAGCACAAATAGATAGTTACCTCCCCTTGTTGAAAGAAAAAAGAGTTGGAATTTTTGCCAATCAAACATCCCTGGTTGGCAATAAGCACTTGGTTGACACCTTGCTGAATCTGGGCATAGACATTCGAGTGATTTTTGGACCGGAACACGGGTTCAGGGGCACTGCCGATGCAGGCGAAAAAGTAGGCGACTTCGTTGATAAAGTAACCGGTATTCCCATTGTCTCTTTGTATGGATCTAAACATGGGCCAGATAAAAAAGACTTGGAAGAAGTGGATATCCTGGTTTTTGATATTCAGGACGTAGGTGTTCGCTTTTACACATTCATTTCCTCTCTTGATGCTTACATGGAGTCAGCAATTCGCTACAATAAACCTTTGCTGATATTAGACAGACCTAATCCTAATGGTTTTTATGTAGATGGCCCTGTGCTGAATCCCGCATACAAATCCTTTATAGGAATGCAACCAATTCCTATTGTGTATGGAATGACAATTGGTGAATATGCATGGATGTTATTAGGCGAACGCTGGATAAAAATAGAAAAGCAGCAAGAGGAATCACTCTCAACAATGGAAGCTCAACCAGCCCTTGCCCAGGCCGCTACTGTTACCGTAGATAAAATTGACAATAGCAAACCTCTTATTCTTTGCCACAACAGTAGTTGGGATAGTGAATTGATTAACAAAGAAGCCTTTCAGCTTATTATTGTGTGTTGTAAAAATTATGATCACCAATCCAACTATGTGCTTCCTGTTAGCCCTTCTCCCAATTTACCCAACATGCAATCTATCTATCTCTATCCTACAACCTGTTTATTCGAGGGAACAGTCCTTAGCGAGGGCAGAGGAACAAACAAACCTTTTCAACTGATTGGCCATCCTGCTTTGCCCAAGGGAATGGTTCAATTTACACCTAACCCTAATGTGGGCGCTAAAAAATCAAAGCACTTTGGAGTAGTTTGTTACGGATGGGATTTTGGTGGAACTCCCACACAGGTGTTAAGCAAGACTAATAAAAAGATTCAACTAAATTGGATTCTTGAAGCTTATAAAATCTTTCCGCAAAAAGACAGCTTTTTCTTGCTCCCGAAATCCGGAGACTCCGCAAATTCATTCTTCAATAAATTAGCCGGCAATAACACCTTAATGCAACAAATCAAGGACGGAAAGGACCAACAGGAAATTCGTCTGAGTTGGGAACCACAGTTGGCACAATTCAAAGCCACTCGAAAAAGATACTTGTTGTATAAAGACTTTGAGTAGGCCTGAGTACATTTTGTACTTTCGCATACATGGCAAGAGATCCTAAGTCTGTTCGGATTGTATTTATGGGCACTCCTGATTTTGCAGTGGCTAGCCTGCAAGGATTGTTGGATAATGGCTTTACTGTAGTTGGTGTTATTACAGCACCAGACAAGCCTGCCGGAAGGGGCCTTAGCCTGCAATCTAGTCCAGTAAAACAATTGGCAATTGCTCATCATATTCCTCTTCTTCAACCTGCCAAACTAAAAGACCCCGATTTTCTTAAGCAGTTGGCGGCCTGGAAACCCGATTTGCAAGTAGTAGTAGCTTTTAGAATGCTTCCTGAACTAGTGTGGAGTCTTCCTCCTATGGGCACCATTAATTTACACGGCTCTCTTTTACCAGATTACCGTGGCGCCGCACCTATTAATTGGGCGTTAATCAATGGCGAACAAAAAACGGGGGTGACTACTTTTTTATTAAAGCACGAAATAGATACCGGAGATCTATTGCTACAACAAGAAATAGCAATAGAGGAAAAAGACAATTTTGGCACATTGTACAACAAGTTGAAAATGCATGGAGCCAAGCTGCTCACCACAACCATTGAGCGATACGTGCAGGATAGAATTGCACCTATTCCACAAAACCAATTAGCACCATCACAAAAACCAGCTCCAAAATTGCAAAAGGAAACCGGTGCTATTAATTGGGATGGCCATCCTCGCACCATCCATAATTTAATTCGCGGATTATCACCAACACCGGGTGCTTATGCAAACTTGCAAGGAAAATTTTTAAAGATTTTTCAAGCAACCCCGATTGAGGAAAAAATCAGTGTGGCCCCAGGAACCATTGATACAGACGGCAAAACTTTTCTTCGGTTTGCCTGTACGCAGGGTTGGCTTCAAGTTGAGGAGCTGCAATTGGAAGGAAAGAAACGGATGAATGTGGCATCTTTTTTACAAGGATTCCGATTTTAATTTACCCCCTTGTTTTATAAGTGTTCTTTCAGGATGCGTAACCCTTTTGGATAATAATTATTAGCTCTGCCTGATAATACATTTAACCACCCCAGCGATAAACCCTGATAATTAGCCACTACCCAACCCTTTGCTGTAAAAGTGATATTTAAATCTTTTCGTTGCAAGTAAGCAATAGACTGTCGATAATCGAGAGACAATTGGGTTACTTCCGGCGATAATCGGGTAGACAAAGCCAAGGCATGCGCTGGAATTAATTTGTTGTGCATCCATCTGCCCAGTAATGTTCCTAAATAAATGGGATGTAGGGATTGTTGAATCGTTAGCCAATCTGTTTGAAGGACCTTGGGAAATACCATTAACTCATCTCCTATTTCCATTACATCCATTTCATCTAGATTTATCCAATCTGCAATAGAAGGATATCGAGAAGAGATGTTGATGGGCTTGGACTTTGTTACACGAACATACTGGTTAATGGTTGCAGTAGAATCGGGCTTTCTAAGGCTGGAAAAAAAGAAACCCTCCCCTTTTACTCGATGGGGCCAACATCTATATCCATTTGTTGATTCAACAATTCCCCAGGAAGGATCAAGTTGAATAGATTGAAAAATAGCCCCATACTCCTTGATTAACCAGCCTACTATATCTTCGTTTTCTTCAGGCGAAAATGAGCAAGTGGAATAAAATAATATACCGCCTGGCTTAAGTGCTTTCCAGGCTGAATGCAGTATACGTTGTTGGCGTAGTGCACAATGATTTACCTGACTCAATGTCCAGGCTTCTGCAACAGTATGATCCTTTCTAAACAATCCACTTCCGCTACAAGGAGCATCCAATGTGATCCAATCAAAATAGTCTGGTAACCGCTCAAACTGAATGGGATCATTTTGAGTTACCACTACATTGTTTGCAGCCCACTTTATTATATTGTCCCGAAGCAGTCCTGATCTTGTACGAATTACTTCATTGGCCACTAATAAACTATTTGATCCAAGGAGCGAAAGCAGATGAGTGGATTTGCCACCAGGCGCTGCACAAAGATCCAGCGCACGAATAGCCTGATTACTAAAACCAGTCTGTAAAAAAGCTTGTTCCAACAACATACTACTGGCTTCCTGTACATAATAAGCTCCCCCATGAAAAAAGGGATCAAATGTAAAAGATGGCCTGGGTGATACATAGTGCCCCGTTGTAGTCCATGGAACACTTTCCATTATATAAGGCAGGGGTACTGACTTTGCAGGATTGATTCGAATAGAAGTTATCGATTCTGTAGTAGTATGCGCCGCCTCGAAAAGCGAGCGGTCATAGCCAGGAAGTCCCTCTAATGAGTCTAAAAGAGATGCTGGTAATTGCACGTTTTAATACTGAATAGAATCAAAGATTCTTAATTTCTGCAACCAAGTCCTGTAGCACTTTCTTTGCGTCCCCAAATAGCATGGATGTTTTAGCTCGGAAAAACAATTCGTTTTCTATGCCGGCATATCCTGGTTTCATGCTTCGTTTGTTAACGATAACATGCTTAGCCAACTCTACGTCTAAAATGGGCATACCATAAATTGGCGAACTGGTATCGGATTTTGCAGCAGGATTTACTACATCATTGGCTCCTAGAATCAACACAACGTCTGTGGTTGGAAACTCATCATTGGCCTGTTCCATTTCTAGCAGTTTCTCATAAGGCACATCGGCTTCCGCCAGCAATACATTCATATGCCCAGGCATCCTACCAGCAACAGGATGTATGGCGTATTTTACGTCTACCCCTTTTGACTCCAATAATTTTTCCAATTCATGACAAGCATGTTGAGCTTGCGCTACAGCAAGTCCATATCCTGGTACTATATAAACTTTAGTTGCATAGCTCATCAGCACAGCCGTATCGCTAAGACTGATCTCTTTATGTATGCCTGCTGCAGTACCTGCAGTTGCATTAGTTTTACCGCCTCCGCCAAATGAACCAATTAACACATTAGTAAGAGAGCGATTCATAGCTCTGCACATTAATATCGTGAGCAATGTTCCTGCGGCACCAACCAGAATTCCACCAGTGAGCATTACTTTATTATCATAAAGAAACCCGCCACAAGCAGCAGCAACTCCTGTAAAAGAATTGAGCAAAGAAATTACCACAGGCATATCTGCACCCCCAATTGGAAGTACAAAAAATATACCATAAAGTAAAGACAAGAAGAATAGGGTATAGAATATGAATGCTGCATTGGAAGGCAACAACACAATGAGATAAGTAGCGAGGGCAACAATAACCCCCAATAACAAAATGTTGAAAATATGCTGCCCCTTAAAAGAAAAATCCTTTATAGAGCCATTTAGCTTGCCCCATGCAATGATACTACCGGCAAAGGAAACAGATCCAATGATCAATCCCAGAACAATGATTAGTAAAAAGCCTGGGTCCAGATGAACTAAATGATCAAATTCAACCAGACTAATCAAGGCTGCGCATGCACCACCCATTCCATTGAATAAACTTACCATTTCAGGCATCGCCGTCATCTTGACGCGTTTTGCGGCCAATGTGCCCACTATAGTTCCAATTAATATACCCCCGAAAATCCATTGGTAATTTCCCAGACGAGCTCTCTCTTTTTCATATAGAAAAATTGTTCCAAGAATTGCCAGCGTCATACCAAAGGCAGCCACTCTGTTTCCATTGCGGGCACTATCAGGGTGTGACAACATCTTTAGCCCCACTATAAAAGTAACCGAGGCAACCAAGTAAATAAAAGTCAGGAGGTTCAGTTCCACAAGTATCTAATTTTAGTTCAGGATTATTTTTTCTTCTTTGAAAACATCTCCAACATCCGATCGGTTACTACAAAGCCCCCTACTACATTCAGCGTGCCCACGATTACCGCAATAAAACCGAGTATCAATGCTAAATAATTTGTAGGAGCTGCATTACCCATGACAATGATGGCCCCAATAATTACCACTCCGTGAATGGCATTCGCACCACTCATTAACGGCGTATGCAATACACTGGGCACTCTGCCTATCACTTCAATTCCAACAAAAATCATCAGGATAACGATGTAAAGGATTTCCTGATGCTGACTGATCCAAGACAATAATTGTTCCATTTTTATAAGCTTGAGGCTATTTTTTCATTAACGATTTTTCCTTGGTGAGTAATGCATGCGCCTTTGACCAAATCATCCTCCCAATTCAATTGGATGGCCCCTGTTTTATCGATTAACAGCTGGAAAAAATTAAGAACATTTTTACCATACAGTTTGCTGGCATCTGCAGGAAGTGTAGCTGGTAAGCTGGATGCTCCTACTATTCTCACTCCATTTTGGTCAACCGTTTCTCCATCTTTTGTATAAGGTGTGTTTCCACCTGTTGAAGCAGCCAAATCGATGATAACAGACCCATTGCGCATGGAAGCTATCATTTCGGCAGTAATTAGAATAGGCGCCTTTTTGCCAGGAATTTGAGCTGTGGTGATAATGATATCTGCTTTTGCTGCAGATTGAGCAATTCTTTCACGTTGTCTTTGCTGATAATCCTCGGATTGTTCAACTGCATATCCACCAGCCTTGCTTGCATCAGCAGATCCTTCCACTTCTATAAATTTTGCTCCCAAGCTCATGACTTCCTCTTTCACCGCCGGGCGTGTGTCAAAAACTTCCACAACAGCACCCAACCTTTTTGCAGTAGCAATGGCTTGTAACCCAGCTACACCGGCACCCAGTATCAACACTTTAGCAGGGGCAATGCTTCCTGCTGCTGTCATAAACATTGGAAAGTAGCGACCATAAGTAGTTGCCCCCAGTAATACCGCTTTGTATCCGGCAATATTTGCTTGCGAACTTAATATGTCCATTGACTGCGCCCTAGTAGTTCTGGGCAACATGTCCAGGGAAAAGCAAGTAACCCCTGCTTGGGCAGCAGATTGTACCCAATCTTTCTTGTATAAAGGCTGGTACGCACCTATTAATAATTTTCCACTAATTTTTACCAACTGATCAGCCGGAATAGTATGCATCGCTAAAATCACATCAGCGTTTGACATCACACCAGTTCTATCGCAAATAACGGCTCCAGCCGACTGATAGGAACCATCATTACAGTATGAAGATGTGCCCGCCCCTTGCTCTACGCAAACAGCAAAACCTTTTTTTATAAGAAATGCTACAGCTTCGTCAGATAGGGACACTCTTGTTTCAGGGTTTGATTCACGTAGAACTCCAATGGTCATATTTGTAAGCAGTATTAATATTACTAAGCAACGAAGGTAGCAATTAAAAGCGTATCCTAAAGTGGGACTTCGCTAGAAAAGAAGGCCTAAAAAGTACTATTCCAAAATGGAAAAAATCAAGCGTCATCCTTACTTGCTCCTGAGATTGAATAAAGGACCAAGCATTTTCCATTCCCCGACTCCAGCGAATATCGTCAACAATAATTATTGTATTGTTGGAGATAAAGGGTAACAACTCTAAAAAGTAGCGTTTAGTTGCTTCCTCCTGATGATTACCATCCATAAATACCAAATCAGGGCTTTTTACTTGTTTCAATAATTCAACGAGCACCTGATCCAGATTGCCAAACTTGAGTTGGACGTTAGTACAATTCCAATTAATAAAGTTGCGCTTTGCTACTTCAGCTATTGCACCAACTCCCTCAATTGTGTGAATAGAGGCGGTTGGGCGGGCTAAGGAAAAAAAAGCGGAGGACAGACCCAGAGAAGTTCCCAACTCCAATATGGTCTCAGGTTTGTAATACCGAACTATTCGGAAAAAAAGTTTAGCTGTAGCGGGGCTTTTTGCAGCTGTTTTGGCAATGGAAGAAACAGAACGATCAGTATAACTTCCACTTCTTGACCCTGCTCCTATATCTGTGAGTGACAATTTGGTTTTATTGGCAAGCATGGTATTCCTCCAGGCAGTCCAATAGTCATACTCCTTATACAAAGTTTTATCCTGGAGTACATTTTTTAGAAAATCAAATACAAACGGAGAATGAATCCCGTGCCCACGGGGGTTTGAAGCTAGGAGTAAAAAATTTAGATACTTAATAACTAATTGAGGAGTGGTGTACATACCTGGTCCTATATTAACCGGTCCCAAACCTGGAAAGAGTAGTTATAAGCGTGCTTTGAATCAGCCTCCCGGTCCAATTGACTAATAAGCTTCCAATCCTTAGGATGAAATGAAGAAAAATAAGTGTCTGCCTCAGGAGAGGCCTCAACACGTGTAAGGTAGATCCGTGAGGCCAAGTCAAAAAATAGATTGTAGATCTCCCCACCCCCTATAATTACCACTTCTTTAGCGCCACACTCTTTTGCTTTTGAGAGGGCAGTCATTGCGTCGGCAACAACAATCAACTGATCCGATGGATTCCAATCTTGCTGTCGGGTAACCACTATATTGGTGCGACCCGGCAATGGTTTCCCCAATGAATCGTAGGTTTTTCTACCCATAATAACAGGAAGCCCCCATGTAATATTCTTAAAGTGTTTGAGGTCTGCAGATAAATGCCAAGGCATGCTCCCATCTTTTCCGATGGCATTATTCTGCCCAACTGCAACAATGAGAGACACTAACATATCCATTCACTTTTAAATGGCCACTGGTGCTTTAATAGCTGGATGGCATTGATAATTTAAAATTTCAATATCCTCAAATTGAAATGAAAATAAGTCTGTAATAGCAGGGTTCAATTGTAAAGTTGGCAAAGAGTAAGGGGTTCTGCTCAACTGCAATTTTACTTGTTCAACATGATTACTATAGATATGAACATCTCCAAAAGTGTGAACAAAATCACCGGGTTGCAATTGACAAACCTGCGCAATCATATGGGTCAGCAACGCGTAGGATGCGATGTTAAAAGGAACTCCCAAAAACACATCTGCACTACGTTGATATAATTGACAACTCAATCGTCCGTTTGCTACATAGAATTGGAATAGCGAATGGCAGGGCATTAATGCCATCTGTGGAAGTTCAGCTACATTCCAAGCACTTACAATTAGTCGACGACTATCCGGATTCTTTTTGATTTCTTGAATTAAAGAAGAGATTTGATCGACCACCTGTCCATCTTTACCCTCCCAGCTCCTCCATTGCTTTCCATAAACAGGGCCCAGTTCACCTTGCGGGTCAGCCCATTCGTCCCAGATACTTACTCCATTTTCTTTTAAGTAAGCAATATTTGTTTCGCCTTTCAAGAACCAGAGTAGCTCGTGAATAATACTTCTTAAATGCACCTTTTTAGTGGTGACCAACGGAAATCCATCCGCTAGATTAAATCGCATTTGATAGCCAAAAACACTTCTGGTACCGGTACCGGTACGGTCTGTTTTATCAGACCCATTATCCAAGACATGTTGTAATAATTGGTGATACTCACGCATAATGCAATATTAAGCAGAATGAGCCCGGCGTTCCAACTCTTTTTGGATTAATCGCAACTCCTTTCCTGTTTGGCCTTTCACAGAGGTGTTTTCCTGCGCTCGCCTCATCAAATAAGGAACAACATCTTCGATAGGACCAAAAGGCAGGTATTTACTCACGCTACATCCTGCGGCTGCCAAGTTAAAAGTGATGTTATCACTCATGCCATAAAGTTGGCTCCAATGAACATGAGGATGATCAGGAGGCAATCCCTGCTCTTTTAATAAATTATAGGTTAATAAGTTACTTTCCTCATTATGTGAAGCCACAATCACCCCTACCTGATTTAAGTGATCAACACAAAAGCGTATAGTTTGATTAAAAAGCAAATCAGTAGCTTCCTTGGTGGGATTGATGGGTGAAGCATAGCCCATTTCGGCCGCACGATTTCGCTCTTTTTCCATATAAGCCCCTCTGACCAATTTTGCCCCGGTAAAATATCCACGGCTAGTAGCCAGCTCATGCATGGATTGTAAAAATGATAATCGATCCGTGCGATACAATTGGTAGGTATTATAAACAAATGGAAATTTTTTATTACACAACTCCATCAAGATGGCACATAACGCATCAAGCGGTTCCTGGATCCAAGTTTCCTCAGCATCAAGTGTAACCGCTATTTTTTTTGTAGTACCATGAAAACAAATTTTTTCCATTCGAGAAAAAACTCTACCCCATTCATTTAACAGTTCAGGCGAGAGTTGATTTAAAGCCAACTCATACCTTTCTAACAATGGTTTGTCTATTTCAACCATTTTTTTGTTTAACTCTTCCAACAATCCAAACCTTGCAAGTCCTGTAATTTTGATGCTAATGAAGGGAATATTTGGCTGTGTGGCCGCAAAATCAATAACGCGCAAAAACTGATCTCTTGCCTGATCATAAAAGTGATCCCCTTGTTTTCCTTCTACTGCGTAGTCCAAAATTACTTTTACTTGGAAAGAATTCAATTTAGCAACCACCGGAACGGTTTGCGCTAAAGTTTCCCCACCAATGAATTGAGAAAATAGAGTAGAACGAATTAATCCTTTTACAGGAAGCCCCATCCTGATGGACCAAGGAGCCAGACGGGTACCCACCAGTACTAGCAAAGAATTGGACATGACCCTAAACAGAAATCTTGCCTTTTTTAAAGCGGCATTCGATTTATATTTAAAGGCAAGTGCTGTATTGTCAAATGACGGCGGCAAGCTATAGCTGGACATAGGAAGAAAAAAATTGTATACCTGCAAAAATAGTGGAACATGGGCAGACCAATACGGAACCTTTTGTACTAGTAGGATGAACGAACAGCTGCATCACTATCTTTGCATAAACGCAACTATGCAACCCAAATCACCTGCCGATAGCTTAATCACCATGACTGAGTTAGTTCTTCCGAACGACACCAATTTATTTGGCAATTTAATGGGCGGTAGATTGATGTATTGGATGGACATTGCTGCAGCATTGTCTGCACAAAAACATTGTAGTGTTCTTGGCGTAACCGCTTCCGTTGACAATATCTCTTTTGAAAATCCAATCAAGTTGGGGGATGCAGTTCATATTGAGGCCAAGGTGACCCGTGCATTTAACACCTCTATGGAAGTGCATTTGCGCGTTTGGGGCGAAGATCTTTCGCAGCAGTTTCGTTACAAGAGTAATGAGGCCTATTATACATTTGTTGCCCTTGATGCTAACCGCAAGCCAAAAGCTGTTCCTTCTTTAGAACCTACCACTGAGGACGAAAAAAGGTTATTTGATGGTGCACTTCGCAGAAGGCAACTTCGACTAATTCTGGGAGGAAAAATGAAACCCGGTGAAGCTGCTGAATTAAAAGCCTTATTCGCTGACACAAAGGCAATAGACTAGTTTACACTCCTGCTAAATGGTGTTTCCCTTTCAATAAATACTGTTGACTTTGCTCGATGGCATCCATTATTTGGTCCATGATCTGCTCAGCAGAAGCTTCGTAATCAATTTTTAATGGCGCTTTAAATTGAACCGATAAAAGAGTATTTCGCTTTTTTAATTTAAGTCCCTTTTTGTTGAATGCCCGCCAAAAACCCCTGATCACTATTGGAATTACAATAGGACGAACCTCTTTAATAATTAAAGCAGTGCCTTTTCGCCCCGGGGCAAAAGGACGAGTAGTACCCTGTGGGAATGTAATCACCCAATTCTTCTCCAATGCCCTAACTATTTTTCGGGTATCCGAAGGATCTAATCCTCTACGAATCTCCTTACCATCCTTTCGCCAGGTTCTTTTTACAGTGATGCCCCCGGCTAAAAGAAACAACCGGGTAAGCCAATTGTCTTTCATAGTCTCCACCGCAGCAACGTAATTAACCCGTGTAAAGGGGTTAAGCAAATAGTAAGGTAATCCTAACCGATTCTTTTTACCCCATTTAATGGCACCGAAAATCTGAAAAAAGGTAATGACATCGGCAAAATAGGTTTGATGATTGCTTACAAATAATACTCTCTCCTTTGGCAATTTTTTCAAGTGCTCTGCACCGCTAATAAAAAGCCGATTGAACAATGCCAAACCAGGATAAGAAGCCACACCTACGATCATAAAAACGGCTTTTCTAATCAAATTGGCACGAAAGATTCTGTGTACGATTTTATTCATACAATAGGCTTACAGGTAAAACAAAGATAATAAGGACCGTTGCAGGTACACAAAAAAAGGCTGCCTTTCGGCAGCCTTGTCTATTAACTTAACAAACGGGTGTTATTCAGCACCGCCTTCCATCTTCTTCTTCAGGTCAGCTAATACCCCCAAGTCTCCCAAAGTAGCTTTTTCAACTTTGGTTTGGATATTCTTTACTGCCTTTTTTGTCATTTCAGCTTCTGCCTTTGCTCCTTTCTTTACCGCTTCAGCTTCCTCTACTTTTCCTTGTTCCCAAATGCGAGTATGAGAAAGTACAATTCTTTTTTCGTTACGATCAAACTCGATAACAATAAAAGAGGCTGTTTCGTCAGCTCCGATTGTTTTACCATCTTCTTTGGTCAAATGACGATTAGGGGCAAAACCTTCCAATCCATAGGGCAATTGAACAACAACACCTTTATCATCACGACGTGTAACCAACCCTTCATGCAGGCTTCCAATGGCAAATGTGTCCTGAAGCGTGTTCCAAGGATCTTCCTCCAGTTGCTTATGTCCTAATTGCAACTTACGGTTCTCGCGATCGATTCCTAAAATCATTACATCAATTTGCTGCCCGACTTTAGTGTATTCAGTTGGATGGTTGAAACGCTTTAACCAGCTCAGGTCGCTGATGTGAATCATTCCTCCAATTCCGGGTGCCAATTCAACAAACACTCCGTAGTTGGTTATGTTTTTCACTAAGCCCGCATGACGACTTCCCTCTGGGAATTTAGCATCGATCTCATTCCAAGGATCAGCAGAAAGTTGCTTGATAGAAAGGCTCATCTTGCGACTATCCTTATCCAGCGTTACGATTTTTGCTTCATGCTCATCGCCTAACTTGAAATACTCTTTTGCATTTACCGGCGTGTTAGCCCATGTAATCTCTGACACGTGAACAAGTCCTTCAACGCCAGGTTGAATTTCCAAGAAAGCGCCATAGTCTTCGATGTTAGCTACCTTACCTTTTACTACATTACCCTCTACTATTCCATCGCCCAATACATCCCAAGGATGTGGGGTAAGTTGCTTCAAGCCAAGACTGATTCTGCGTTTTTCATCGTCGAAGTCAAGTACCACCACATTGATCTTTTGGTCAAGTTTAAGAACCTCAGAAGGATGTGCGATTCGACCCCATGAAATATCAGTGATATACAGTAATCCATCAAGACCACCCAGATCCATAAAGGCTCCAAAGTCTGTAATATTCTTAACCATTCCTTCCAACACCTGTCCTTTTTCCAGCTTGCTCATGATTTGTGCACGCTGTGCTTCAATATCACTTTCAATTAATGCCTTATGGGATACAACGGCATTTTTAATGGTTTCGTTGATTTTAACAACTTTGAATTCCATTGTTTTGCCAACAAACTGATCGTAATCAGTTACAGGCTTCACGTCAATTTGAGAGCCAGGCAGGAAGGTTTCCATACCAAACACATCAACGATCAATCCACCTTTTGTTTTTGAAGTAACCGTACCTGTGATGATCTCACCAGTTTTGTGCACTTCCACAATGCGTTCCCATGCACGTGTGATGCGCGCCTGACGACGGCTTAAATTCAAATGGCCATCACGATCTTCTTTTTCAACAATCATCACTTCCACTTCATCGCCCACTTTAAGCGTAGGAATGTCGCGGAATTCATTGAGAGATATCAATCCATCACTTTTAAAACCGATGTTTAATACAACATCTGTTTTAGTCATTCCCACTACCAGTCCTTTGATAAGTTCGCCATCGTTTAGCTGAACGAATGTGCTTTCATAAACCTTGTGATACTTTTCTTTTTCAGCATCATTGTAAGCAGTAACATTACGCTTGTCAACGGACCAGTCAAAATCATCATGCGCGGTAGGCGCAGCTTCTACAGGTGCTTTTGTTGTCGCTGCAGCTGTGGCGGTATCCGCCCCACTCTCCTGTACATCAGCGTTTAATTGTTTGGTTAAAAATTGGTGAAACATTCTAATGACCCGAGGGTTTTATTTCGGGGTGGCAAAGATAAAGGTATTATTGCTATTTTCACTAAAATTCAACGCTTGGTTTACGAAGGACTAAAACTTGTTTCAAGACTGGCAATCAAGCTATTATGCAGAGAAATTCGTATAAATAACCCAGCTTTTCTGGAATTGAAAGGCCCAATTCTAATTGCGGCCAATCATCCAAACTCATTTCTTGATTCCATTCTACTCAACACGCTTTTTAAAGAACCCGTTTGGGCATTGGCCAGAGGAGATGCATTTAAAAAAAAGTGGCATGCTCAGCTGCTTAGTTCTTTGCGCATCTTCCCGATTTACAGAAACAGCGAAGGCATAGAAAATTTACACGTAAACTATCAAACTTTTGATGCTTGCCTTTCCTTGTTCAAGAAAAATCAAATCATTACCATTTACAGTGAAGCGTTATGCCTAAACGAATGGCGATTGCGCAATCTAAGAAAAGGAACAGCTCGATTAGCCATTCAGGCTTGGGAAGCAGGCATTCCACTCACCGTTTTACCTGTGGGTCTTAATTATAGTTCCTTTAGGAGAATGGGCAAAAATGTTCACATTAATTTTGGGGAACCCATCACAGCAGCGCAAGTACCCTTATCAACAAGTGATGGCATCAGGTATCAACATTTCAATAATTGCTTACAAGACCAACTTAAAAAGCTTGTATATGAAATTGCACCAGAGGATAGGGATAAGCTAATTAACCTGTTGGGAGTTCAGATAAGCAATGTAGAAAAAAAACTACTTTTCCCATTTGCAATCTTAGGTAGAGTTATTCATAGCCCCCTACATTACCCCCTACGCCAATACACCTTAAAAAAATATGGAAAAACAGCCTTCTATGATGCTGTGCTGAGCGCCCTGCTCTTACTCTCCTATCCGCTGTACTTATTGTTGATACTAATCACAGTTCTGCAATTGGGCTTTTCGGTTTTATCTGCGGGATTGATAACTGCTGCATTCCCTCTAACGGCTTGGTGCCATGTAAGAATAAAAAAACAATTTGACTTTCAGTAAAGGAGCTAACCAGCCATGGCCTTTGCAGCCAAGTAACCACTGCACCAAGCGTGTTGAAAGTTAAACCCTCCCGTAACACCATCTACATCCATCACTTCTCCGGCAAAAAATAAACCCGGAACCAATTTACTTTCCATACGAACTGGATCTATTTGATTACAATCAAGTCCACCTGCTGTTACAAACTCTTCTTTAAAAGTTGTTTTACCACTTACTACAATCTCCTGGTCGGTTAGGAGTTTTATCAATTTATTTTTTTGCTTAGCGGTTAAGTTGGCAAAGCGACAAGTTTCATGAATATCAGCTTCGGAAAGAAAGTAAGCCCATAGTCGTTTAGGTAGCTGAAATAATCCACCAGTCGATAATTGCTTAGTAGGTTGCAGGTCACGTTGTGTATCAAAAAAGGCAGCGAGATTAGTACTATTCCATCCTTGATCCTCCAACCAATTAAGGTGTAAGGTAAATTGATATTTGTTTTCCTGTAACCAACGAGCTCCCCAGGCACTTAAGCGTAAAATGGCTGGTCCGCTAAGACCCCAATGCGTGATCAACACAGGTCCTGTTTCCTCCAGCTTGGTGCCCTGAATTCTTACTCGCACGCCGGGAACACTTATACCCATAAGCTTTACTATGGAGTGGCCTGGTGCATTAAACGTGAATAATGAGGGAGCAGGAGATATGAGCGTATGTCCATAAGGCTTTAACCAAGCTAATGTTTTTTCATTCAACATTCCCCCAATAGCCACACAGCAGTGATTTGCCTGAATAAGTTCTCCCTTGTTAGTGTGAATCGTAAAGAAGTTGTTGTTTGTACTCTCGATGGTGCTAACCGCGGTATAAAGCTTAAAATTTACTTGATTACGAGAGGCTTCTCCCAACAAAACATCAATGATAGACTGTGACGAATTGGACACCGGAAACATTCTCCCATCTTCTTCAATTTTTAATTCAACACCTCTTTCCTTGAACCATTGTATAGTATCGGTTGTGAAAAAATGATGAACCATCTTTTTTACTAACGAAGCACCTCTGGGGTAATAAGAAGAAAGTTGTTTTTTGTCAAAGCAGGCATGTGTAACATTGCATCGTCCACCACCACTGACCTTAACCTTTGAAAGTAATTTTCCAGTTTTTTCTATAACTAACACTTTCCAATTAGGTCTTAACCTGGCCACATTTATAGCAGAGAAAATACCTGCGGCCCCTCCACCGATTACTACTACATGGTATTGCTGTAGGTCCCCCATACGGTACTAAAGAGATTGCACAGGTGCTGAGGGAAATAGATGTTGATTCAACCGTTCTGCTTCTTCAATTGGAGAATAATCAGATAAGATATCTGCCTTGTTCTTTCGCACACAAACATCATGTTCAAAATGAACTGAAACTTTTGCATCTTTTGTACGAACAGTCCATCCATCTTTATCTGTATACACTTCTTTTTTCCCAAGGTTTATCATGGGCTCAATCGCCAAAACCAGTCCCTCCTTTAGTTGAGGACCCGCACCTCTTTTTCCATAATTGGGCACCTGTGGATCTTCATGTAAATTTTTTCCCAAACCATGTCCTACTAATTCTCTCACCACGCCGTAACCATGTTTTTTTTCCGTATGCTCCTGAATAGCATAAGAAATATCTCCCACTCGGTTTCCGGCAATTGCTTTTTCCAGTCCTTTATACAATGACTCCTTAGTTACTCGAATGAGGTTTGATATGGCCGCATCAGGCTCCCCTAAACAAAACGTGTAAGCATGATCGCCGTGCCAATCATTTAGAATAACACCCACATCAATAGAAATCACATCTCCCTCCTTTACTGCTTGCTTATTGGGAAATCCATGAACCACCACATCGTTCACAGAAATACAAGAGCTATAAGGATAGCCATGATAATTCAGAAAAGAAGGAATGGCTTTATGATCGCAAATAAATTGATGTATCCGCTTGTCTAAGGCCAGGGTAGTAATGCCAGGCTGCAACTCACTCGCTACCATGGCCAGTGTTTTACTTACCAACAAGGCGCTTGCTTTCATCTGGCCGATTTCCTCTTCAGACTTTATAATCATACAACAAATATCTATGAAAAAATAAAAAACCCGGCCGAAGATTCAGCCGGGTTGAAATATCACAAAACAAATTCTTACATCCCAACAGGAGCAGCCGTTTGGCGGCCTTGTATTCTTCCACTTTTCATTAAACCATCGTATTGGCGCATGAGTAATTGCGTTTCAATTTGCTGCAACGTATCCAAGATAACTCCAACCATGATCAATAGAGAAGTACCTCCAAAAAACGTAGAAAATTGTTGCGTAACACCTAACTTCTCGGCAATACCAGGTAAAATTCCAACTAAGGCAAGTAGCAAAGCTCCCGGTAAAGTAATCCGATCCATAATTGCTCCAATATAATCAGCCGTAGGTTGACCAGGCTTAACTCCCGGAATAAAGCCATTATTCTGCTTTAAATTATCTGCAATCTGCTTAGGATTGAAGATGAGCGCAGTGTATAAAAAAGTAAACCCGATTACCACAACAGAATAGAGCACCATGTGCCAAATATTTGTTTGATCAGTAATGGCTCGTAAAACATCATTAGCCTGCGTATTGTAATTGGCAAAAATGGTGGGAATAAATATAATGGCTTGCGCAAATATGATGGGCATTACTCCAGAGCTGTTCACCTTAAGTGGCAGGAACTGGCGTGCACCACCAAACTGACGATTGCCAACGATTTGCTTGGCATAGTTTACCGGTACTTTACGAACTCCTTGCACCAGTAGAATACATCCCATAATAATAGCAATCAATATTGCCATCTCAATGATGAACAATAAAATCTGTCCATTACGAACTGATTTGGCACTTAACTCCTGTAAAAAAGATTGAGGAAGACGTGCTAATATACCAACCATAATAATCAACGAGGTTCCATTTCCCAAGCCTTTGTCCGTAATCTTTTCTCCCATCCACATTACAAATAATGTTCCTGAAGTCAATACTACGATAGTAGACAACCAGAAGTAGGGTGCAAAAGCAGGAATAATCCCTCCACTTTGAGAAGTTAGTCCTTGCAAATAAGTAACATAGGCAGAAGCCTGGAGCAAAGTAACTACTACAGTAAGATAGCGTGTGTATTGATTGATTTTTTTGCGCCCACTCTCCCCTTCTTTTTGCATTTTCTGGAACTGGGGTACCAGCACAGTAAGCAATTGTACAAAAATGGAGGCTGAGATATAGGGCATAATACCCAATGCAAAGATGGACGCTTGGTTAAAAGCACCACCGGAAAAGGCATCAATCAGGCCTAAGATACCTGTACTGTTCTCAGCTGATGCAGCTAATCTAATTGGATCGATACCAGGCAATGCAATGTATGCACCAATCCGGTAGATCGTAATCATAAAGAGTGTAAAAAGAATCTTATCACGAAGTTCTTCGATACTCCAAATGTTGCGAAGCGTTTGAAAAAATTTCTTCACGGTTTGATTGAGTTTTAATCAACTAATTTAAGCAACGATCTCGACAGTACCACCAGCCGCTTCAATGGCCGCTTTTGCCTTGGCACTAATGGCATTTACACGGAAGCTATACTTTCCAGTCAATTCACCATTTCCGAGGACTTTCACACGATCAGTCTGACTAATTAATCCGTTGATGTATAAATTCTCGAGTGAGAACTCGGTAATATTGTATTTAGCAGACAATTGCTCCAATTGTCCCAGATTTAATACTTTGTAAGAAACCCGATGCGGGTTTTTAAATCCGCGCTTAGGAACACGACGCTGAATTGGCATCTGGCCTCCCTCATGAGCCATTTTGTTTTTAAAACCCGTGCGGCTCTGAGCTCCTTTGGTTCCTTTCGTAGAAGTTCCCCCATGTCCGGATCCTTCTCCACGGCCAATTCGTTTTGTTTTGTGAGTAGCGCCTTTAGCAGGCTTTAATTGATGCAGTTTCATAGCTTTTATTGTTTACTTATCGCCCCGAAAGCAATATTGAGCGGGGCTCGCATTATTGAATTGAGCGCAGTTACGCTCGTTTTAATTATTTAGAGTCCTCTACTTTGAGCATATGGCTAACCTTGCGGACCATGCCCAATATCTGTGGAGTAGCTTCTACTTCACGAGTAGAAAAAGTCTTATTCAAACCAAGTGCTTGCAGTGTTAGCTTTTGACGCTCTGGTCTGTCAATTGGACTTTTAACAAGTGTAATTTTAATTTTTTTCATGGTCAGTCTTTTAACCGTTAAATACTTTTTTCAATCCCATTGTACGAGTCTTGGCAATCTGAACCGGCTCGCGCAATAGTGCAAGCGCCTTGAATGTAGCTTTTACCACATTGTGAGGGTTTGCAGATCCCAAAGATTTTGCAAGTACGTCTGTAACACCGGCGCTTTCCAAAACGGCACGCATAGATCCTCCGGCAATTACTCCTGTACCATGTGCAGCAGGTTTTACTAATACTTTAGCCGCACCTTCTTTAGCCAATTGGTCATGTGGAATAGTACCCTTCATGATGGGAACTTTGATCAGGTTCTTTTTGGCATCCTCAATGCCCTTAGTGATAGCTTCCTGGACCTCCTTTGCTTTTCCAAGGCCATGCCCTACCACACCATTTCCATTTCCAACTACAACCAGAGCAGAAAAACTAAAGGCACGACCACCTTTGGTAGTTTTTACCACACGGTTGATGGCTACGACTTTATCCTTCAACTCAAGGTCGCCGGCTTTTACTCTATTCAAATTGAGCTTTGACATGTATAGTTTTTTTGTTGCGTTTAATTAATTAGAACTGTAATCCTCCTTCGCGTGCTCCGTCAGCAACTGATTTCACACGACCATGATAGAGATATCCACCTCTATCAAAAGTAACGGAGGTGATTCCGAGAGCAACGGCCTTGCTGGCAATTGCAGCTCCAACCAACTTACTCTTTTCAGTTTTGGTCATTTTCTGAGCAGCAATATCCTTATCGCGTGAGGAAGCAGCTGCTACTGTTTGCCCGTTGTTATCATCAATCAATTGAGCATAGATGTCTGCATTGCTTCTATAGATAGACAAACGAGGCCTGGTTGCAATTCCACTGATCTTCCGACGAATGCGGTAGCGAATGTTTTGCCTTCTTTTGGTTTTAAATTGAGGAGTCATCTCTTATACTATTTTAAAAAACATTTAATTATTTACCAGCCGCCTTACCAGCTTTTTTACGAACT
>Ga0194120_10004326_pt1 | contig 22067 bp, 20 predicted proteins | sample TA2MahCa65mmetaG_FD_148642 | JGI IMG/M metagenome (GOLD analysis project Ga0194120, IMG submission 148642) | Freshwater microbial communities from Lake Tanganyika, Tanzania - TA2015019 Mahale Deep Cast 65m | ecosystem: Environmental > Aquatic > Freshwater > Lake | place: Tanzania: Lake... | reverse complement strand
CATGGACGCGATGAAGAACGGCATCTGCAGGTCGTCGCCGTGCGCCAGGAGGCCGCCGATGGCCGGACCGAACACGAAGCCCAGGCCCATCGCCGCCCCGGCGATGCCCATGCCCTTGCCGCGATCTTCTTCCGAGGTCGCGTCGGCGACCATCGAGAGTGCCGAGGGCAGGAGCGCCGCCGAGAGCATGCCGCCGAGGATCCGGGCGCAGAACAGCCAGGTCAGGTCGCGGGCGAGGCCCATCAAGGCGAAGGACATCGCGAAGCCCGCAAGGCCGGCCATGAAGATCGGCTTGCGTCCGTGACGATCGGCCATGTGGCCCCAGATCGGTGCGAAGAAGAGTTGCACCAGCGAGTAGGACGCCATCAGCATGCCGACCGTGAAGCCCACGGCGGGCCCGTCGCCCTGCAACCTGGCCGTGTAGAAGGGCAGGGACGGAATGATGATGCCGAAACCCGCCATCGCCAGGAAGAGCGACAGGGCCACGAGCAAGAGAGTGCGCCGAGCCATCCCCTATTCTAAAACGAAGACGCCCCGCGGCGCGGGGCGTCTTCGATGGAGAATGCTATTGAAGGCTGCTACATCTGGGGTGGCGGCTGATTCGGAGCGCCAGGCGGCGGGCCGACGTCCTTGATCTTTTCCTGGGTCTTGGCTTCGGTCTCGCTGGCGTACTCCTTGACATCGCCCTGCGCGACGACCTTGGTCGACTCCACGGTCTGCTTGGGAGGCAGCTTACTGGGATCGACCGGCTTGTTGGGCTCCGGAGCCGGCGGCTTCTGGAGGTCCTGGTCGATCTTGAACTTGAAGACGGCGACCTTCCCGCTCTTCTTGTAGCCTACGAGCCAGACGCGATCCTTGAGGACTTCGTTGGGCGGACCGTTGAGGACCTGGACGTCCATCTCGAACTTGCCGTCGCCCAAGGGTTCGAAGGCCATCCGCGGCAGGCCCATGAAGTCCTGCACTCCGCCCGGCTTCATCGCGACGCCGATGAAATCCTCCTTCGAGAATGCCTTGCCGGTGCTGACGGTGACCCGGTGCTCCTTGTCGACGGCGCGTTGCGCGTCGAACGCCTTGCCGCAGTCGCCTTCCTTCGCGTCGATGTGCTGGAATTCGCCGTCGTCGCCCAGGTCGAAGCAGCCCACGTTCTTGGCCGCGTTGGGGTCGAGGTTGAAGTCCTTGAACTCCTTGCCGTTGGTCAGCTTGATGTTGACCTTCTTCTGCTGGTCGGGCGAGAGGCCGACGAAGACCATCTTGCCGCCCTCGAACTTGTAATCCTTGCCCTTCTCGAGCTTGCGGCCCTCGAGGGTGATCTCCTGGACGTCGTCCTCGGAATCGACGGCCTGGACCTGGCCGAGCGCGTCGGTGAACTTCAGCTCCACGCCGATGTCCTTGAGCAAGTTGGTGGCGGCCTGGATGTTGCTCGGGGTGAGCAGATTTTGCAACTGCGCGCAGCCCGCTGTCAGGCTGAACGCGCATAGCGCGGCTAGTGCGGAAATCTTACGCATTGGCGGAAACTCCTTGTGGGTTGCGGGAAGGTTGCGGCCCGATGCACAGACGATAGCGGTCAAGGGGCTGTTCCATCGTACCAGCCCGACAATATATATAAACGGGTCGGCCATCACCGGACGGATGTGATGTCGCCGACGTCGAAAGGAGAGCTCCATGACTGCTTCGCGTGCGCTCCTCGCAATCATCGCGATCGCGGCGGTCGCCGGGTGCCGGCCGTCCGCGAAACCGGCGCGGTCGCCACGACCGCCCGAGGCGGTCGAGGCCACATCGAGTGCGCGGGCGATATCCGGCAAGGCCGTCTACGAGATGCGCTGCGCCGCCTGTCACCAGGTTTCGGGTCAGGGCGTCCCGGGAGCCTTCCCCCCCATCGCCGGTGCGGAAGTGCCGAATGGCCCTCCCGAGGAGCACATCCGGATCGTGCTCGACGGACAATCCGGGCCCACGGAGGTGCTCGGCAAGCGCTACTCTGGCACGATGCCCGGCTTCAAGCGAGTGCTGTCGGCAGAGGAAATCGCCGCGGTGGTGTCTTACGAGCGCACCGCATTCGGGAACAAGGGCGAGGCGGTGAGCGCCGCCGACGTGGAAAGGGTCGCAGGCGGGAAGTAACGACCCTACGCTGCCTATTGGCTAGCGCGCCAGCTTGCGGATGTCCTGCTCGAGGTCCCGGAGGCGCCGCGCATCCTGCGAGTAGTAGCCGCGCACGCGCCCCTGGGGGTCGATGAGCACGTAGCTTTGACCGTGCTGCCGGTTGCCGGCGTGAATGCCCAGCCCCCTGGCCACGGCCTGCACGGGGGCCTCGGACCCCGCGGTCAGGAAGGCCCAGTTTCGCTCGTCGGCGCCGTGGCGCTTTGCGAACGCGCGGAGTGCAACCGGCGTATCGTGCCGCGGGTCTACGCTGAACGACACGAATCGCACACCCTGCACATCCGCGACCTTGCGCTGCACCTTCGCGAGCCTGGACGTCATGACCACGCACTCATTCTTGCAGGTCGTGAAGATGAAGTCGGCGACGCAGACGTTGCCGGCCAGATCGCGGTCGGTAACGGCCCGGCTCCTTTGATCCACGAGGCGGAACGACGGAAGCTTCCCGAGCACAGGCAGGTCGGGGACCTGTGCCAGCAGAGCGAAGGCGAGGAATGACGCCAGCATAGCCATCCAAGATATCGGATCGGAAGCGGTTGTCCAGTTCCCGCTCCCGGACGGTTGGAGCCTGACTCCCGGTTCCCGCGGAGTTAGATTTCCCCCCGAGTCGACAGGAGGCGGGAGCATGAACTTGATCGTGGCGATCGCCGGGGGGATCTGGGGGACGGTGGCCCTGACGGGCCTCTTCCTGGCGGCACGCGGCCTGCGCATATCCCGGATCGACCACGGCTGTCTGCTCGGGGAACTCGTTCTGGCCCCCGGACCGCGAGCTCACGTACTCGGCATGATCATCCACCTCCTCAACGGCATCCTCTTCGGGCTCGTCTACATGGGCGTGATGGTCCTGCTGGGGCTTCCGGCGGTCACCAGGACGACACCGGGCCTCCAGCTCATGGCCACGCTGCTGGGCGGGTTGCTCGGCCTCTACCACTTCTTCATTCAGCTCCCGCTCGTCGGCCTGGTGGCCGCATTGCACCGGCGCATCCGGCGCGGGCGCGGGCGCGGGCTTGCGACCGATGCCGAGCCCTGGGCATTCTTCTTCGGCATCTCCGAGCATGCCACGGCCCTCCTGGCCCACGTGGCCTACGGCGCCGTCTTCGGATTGACTGTCGCCAGCGGCGTGGGCGCCCCGACGCTCGTGGCGGGATTGGCCACCTACGCGGCGTTGGTGGTCCTCAGCCTGTTCGACCTGGGCGAAGTCACGGGAGAGCCGCGCACCGTGGCCTTCCTGCGCGAGGCCGAACAGGAGAAGGTCGAGCGCTAGTGATCTCCCGAGGGTGCCTTACCGTGGGCGGGGGCGCCGGCCGACCCGTGCGGGGACCCATGGCCGGCCGGGGCCGGTCCAGGAGCGAAGAACTCCGTGCGGGTGTCGAACGTGTAACGCCCTTCGAACGCCCCGATGCCTATGAACGTCAAGACCAGGGTCACCGGCACCAGGATCGCGTAGACCATCGACAGGCGCTCCCAGACCATGTGCATGAAGACCGCGATGATCAAGCCGGCCTTGAGAAGCATGAACAGGACGATCAGCGTCCACCGCAAGTAGCCCTGGACGTGGAAATAGTCCACGAGGTACGAGGCGGCGCTCAAGACGAAGAGCAAGCCCCAGATATTGAGGTAGATCTTGAGCGGATGCTGCTGGCCCTGACCATGAGCGGTCTCTTCCGACCCATGGGACTCCGCATGACCGTGGGAGCCGCCATGCAAAGCGACCTCCCCCGATGGGGAGTGGTGCAGCCCTTCTTCGTGCGCCATGGTACCTCTTACCAAAGATAGAAGAATGCGAAGATGAAGACCCAGACGAGGTCGACGAAGTGCCAGTACAGGCCCATGATCTCGATGACCTCGTAACCGGCGCGCCGCGTCGTGAAGAAGCCGGGCTTCCGCTCGTCCAGGTAGCCCTTGTAGACCTTCCGGGCCATGATGAGCAGGAAGATCACGCCGATTGTGACGTGCGTGCCGTGGAATCCCGTGATCATGAAGAAGATCGAGCCGAACTGGGCTGCCCCCAGGGGATTGCCCCACGGCCGGATCCCCTCGTCGAAGATGAGCTTCGACCATTCGTAGGCCTGCATGCCCACGAACGAGGCGCCCATGATGGCGGTCAGGACCAGCAAGATCAGCGTCATCTTGCGATCCTTCCGGTAGCCGTAGTTGACGGCGAGAGCCATGGTGCCGCTGCTGCTGATCAGCGTGAAAGTCATGATGGCGATCAGCAAGAGCGGGTAGTTGTGGCCGGCGATGGTCAGGGAGAACACTTCGCTCGAGTTGGGCCACTGCTCGGGAATGGAAGCCCTGACGGTCATGTAGGAGATCAGGAAGCAACTGAAGATGAAAGTGTCGCTGAGGAGGAAGATCCACATCATGGCCTTCCCCCAGTGCGCGCCCTTGAAGACGACCTGGTCCGAGCCCCAGTCGGCCAGGAAGCCCTTCATGCCCGGCGCCAGTGCGGCGGGCTCTCCGGTGGGCGCCGGGGCCGGGGCGGGATGGCTCATACGCTTCGATCCTCGAGATCTAGTTGCAGTACAGGAGTCTGCCCTGGGACGAGGCCCACAGCAGGGCGAAAAGGACCAGCCAGACAAGCAGCAGGAAGTGCCAGTACATGGCGCAGAGGTCCACGCTCTGAGCCACGTTTGCGCTGCCGGCTCCGCGCCAGGCCTTGACCGTGGCCCGGAACCAGACCCACAGCCCGCCGACCAGGTGCAGGCCATGGACCGCCGTGAGCATGAAGAAGAAGGCGTTCGCGGGATTGGCCGCCGGGAAGTTGCCGGCGGCATTGAGCCCCTGCCATACCATGAGCTGACCGGCCAGGAATGAGCCCGTGAAGGCACCGGCTCCCAGGAGGGCGACCTTCATCAGGGCCTCCCGGCCGTTTCGAGCCGCCACGCGGACCACCTCGAACGACACGCTGGCAGCCACGAGGATCAAGGTGTTGACCCACAAGGAGTCCGGGAGGGCGAGGTTCTTCCAATCCGCTTCCTGCATCCGCATCAGGAATGCGCTGATGAACAGCGAGAACAGCGATGCGACTACGGCGAGGAATACCGCCAGCCCCACCTTCTTGACCGGAAAGACCAGGCGAGACTCCCCGGCGCCGGCTAACTGGCGGGGTTGCAGCCAGGGCCGCGTACCGATCGTCTGGCTGTAGAGCCACGAGACCACGATGCCCATGACGACGCCAAGGGCGAGGAGGGGAAGGGTCATGCGCGAGCCTCCGCCACCGTCTCGGCCGCCGTCTGCGCACCCGGGGGCGGCACGTTCTGGGGGATGAAGTCCTCGTCGGCGCCCGGCACGCTGTAGTCGTACGCCCAGCGATACACCACCGGCAGCGTGGGGCCGAAGTTGCCATGCTGGGGAGGCGTGTGCTCGGTCTGCCACTCGAGGGTCGTGGCCCGCCAGGGGTTGGGGCCGGCAGGCTTGCCGTTCCGCAAGCTCACGAAGGCGTTGTAGATGAAGATCAACGTGGAGGCGGCGACGAAGATGGCCGCGACCGTGATCCACTTGTTGAGCTCATGAGCGGACTGGGGGATGAAGTCCAGGTTGAGAACCGAGTAGTAGCGCCGCGGCACACCCAGGAAGCCCAGGTAGTACATCGGGAAGTAGATGCAGTACGTGCCGACGAACGTGGCCCAGAAATGGATTTTCCCGAGCTTCTCGTCGAGCAGGCGCCCGGTGATCTTGGGGAACCAGTGGTAGATGGCGCCAAACATCACCATGACCGGCGCGACCGCCATGACCATGTGGAAGTGCGCGACCACGAACATGGTCTTCGAAAGAGGCAGATCGACCGCGACGTTGCCGAGGTACAGCCCGGTGAGGCCGCCGTTGATGAAGGTGAAGACGAAGCCGATGGCGAAGAGCATCGCCGTCGTGAACTGGATGTTCCCTCGCCAGAGGGTCAGCGTCCAGTTGTAGACCTTGAGCGCGGTCGGCACGGCGATGATCAGCGTGGTGGTGGCGAAGAAGAAGCCGAAGTACGGGTTCATGCCGCTGACGTACATGTGGTGGGCCCAGACGATGAAGCTGAGCCCGCCGATCGCCAGGATCGCCCAGACCATCATGCGGTAGCCGAAGATCGCCTTTCGCGCGTGGACGCTGATCAGGTCGGAGACGATGCCGAAGGCCGGCAGCGCCACGATGTACACCTCGGGATGGCCGAAGAACCAGAACAGGTGCTGGAAGAGTAGCGGGCTGCCGCCGGTGTGGCTCAGCACCTTTCCCTGCGACACGATCGCCGGCACGAAGAAACTGGTGCCCAGCAATTGATCGAGCATCATCATGATGGCGCTCACGAACAGCGCGGGGAAGGCGAGCATCGCCAGGACGGCTGCCATGAAGATGCCCCACACGGTCAGCGGCAGCCGCAGGAGCGTCATGCCGCGCGTGCGGGCCTGGAGCACCGTGACGATGTAATTGAGGCCTCCCATCGTGAAGCCGATGATGAAGATCGCCAGGGAGACGAGCATCAAGACGATGCCGACTTCTATCCCCGGGGTGCCCGGCAATATGGCCTGTGGCGGGTACAACGTCCACCCGGCGCCCGTAGGACCGCCAGGGACGAGGAAGGAGGCAACCAGCAGCAGGACTGACGCCAGGTAGAACCAGTAGCTCAGCATGTTGAGGTACGGGAACACCATGTCGCGGGAGCCGCACATCAGCGGGATGAGGTAGTTGCCGAAGCCGCCCAGGAACAAGGCCGTGAGGAGGTAGACGACCATGATCATCCCGTGCATCGTCACGAACTGCAGGTAATTGCTCGGCGTGATGAACGAGAACTTGTGCGGGAAGCCCAGTTGCAGGCGCATCAGCACCGACAGGACGAGTGCGATGAGTCCGACGGCCATGGCCGTGACGATGTACTGGACCGCGATGACCTTCGCGTCCTGGCTCCAGATGTACTTCCCGAGGAAGGTCTTCGGGTGGTAGAGCTCGGGTTCCGGCACCTCGGACGGAGGCGCGAAACTCGTTTCGTCGTGCGCTACATACGCCATTACTTGCTCCCCAGGGATTTGATGTAAGCGACCAGGTTCTTGACCTGCCTTTCGTCGGACAGCGGGCCAGCCATGGCGACCATTTGCGGGCCGAAGGAATCCTCGGGATCGGTCCCGCGGATACCCTTGTGGAAGTTGGTGAGCTGACGCTCGATGTACCAGTCGCTCTGGCCCGCGAGCCGCGGCGCATTCATCGCCTTGATCCCCTCACCGGCACCCCCGTGGCATGCGGCGCAGTTTGCCTGGTAGAACTGGTGTCCCTTGCGCGTGTCGCCTTCGATGGTGGCCGGAGCGGTGCTGTCGGGAAGCGTCTTGATGTAAGCGACGACGTTTTTCCGCGCGGTCGCGTCCGGAAGCGCCATCGCCATGGGCGCCATCATCTTGCCGTAAGTATCGCGCTCGTCGGCACCGCGGGCGCCTTTGGCGAAAGTCGAGAGCGTGCGCTCGAGATACCAGTCCGCCTGGCCGGCCAGCTTGGGGGCGTTGAGCGCGCTGTTTCCCTCGCCCGCAGCGCCATGGCAGGATGCGCACGAGGCATAGAGTTGCTTGCCGGCGGCCGCATCCCCGGCTGGTTCCGCCATGGCCTGGGAGAAGGTTTGATGGCCGGCAAGCCAGGTCTCGAATTTCGCCGGCTCTTCGACGACTATCTTGCCGCGCATCGCGAAGTGCGCCAGCCCGCACAGGTTCTCGCAGAGGAGGTCGAACGTGCCGGTGCGGGTGGGCGTGAGCCAGGAGTGAGTGATCATCCCGGGGACGAGGTCCATCTTGACCCGGAACTGCGGAACCGAGAAGTCGTGCAGGACGTCGAGCGACCGGAGCAAGAACTTGATCGGCTTGCCCTCGGGCAGATGGAGTTCCTGGCTCATGATCAGGACGTCGTCCTGGCCGTGAGGATCGTCGGGGTTCAGCCCGAGCATGTTCTTGTCGTTCACGTACCGGGCGGCCGTCGTGCCCAGCTTGCCGTCCGGGCCCGGGAACCGGAACGACCAGTTCCACTGGCGCCCGACGACCTCGACGAGGGAGGCCTCCTTCGGGACATCGATGACCCTGGCGTAGACGATCAGGCCCGGTGCGAGCAGCGCCGCGATTCCCACGGTGGTCAGGCCCATGAGCCAGGCCTCCAGCTGATTGCGCTCGGGGACGTATTCGGCCTGCAAGCCGGCGCGAGTCCGGTACTTCCAGATCGAGTAGGCCATGAACAGGTTCACGACGACGAAGACCACACCGGTGACCCAGAGGGTGATGGTCACCGTGTCGTCAAGCTGGCCCCAGTTGGACGCGATCGGCGTGTAGAACCACGGGCTGAGGAAGTGGAAGGCGAGAGACGCGAGGGTCAGGACGGCGATGGCGATCGCTATGGCCAAAGGAACCTCCCCGCGAGTTCGCACGGCCGCGCCGGCGAGCCGATCTGGAATTGCATGAGCACGTAGTTTTCCCGAATGTGTAGGTGGCGGCTAACGGTGAGAATGGTGCTGCGAGCCGTTGCGATTTGCTTCGGCTGCCAGCGCGCTTTTGTCAACTTCAGGTTGACATCGGCTGGCGTAGTACGTTGATGCCTGTGCATCCGCATGCGCAGGATACACAAAAGCATGCGCCTATGCAACACGTAGGGAGAAGCTACGTAGGGGCTTGGCGGTAGGTATTGGCGCCTTATGGCACGGCCGGTTCGGAGGCCGTCGCCTCCCGGGCAAACTCTCAGCGAGTGCCGCGACTCGCGCCTGGTTCGCGACGGGCCTTTGCAGGTGTATCGGCGATACTGACCAGTCGATAACTCACGACGATGTCGCTGATGTCGGCCGGCAGTCGCCTGTTGATCGTGTAATCCACCGGCAGTTCCTTGGTCTCGTGAGGCCCGAGAGTCTGGTTCTCGAAGCAGAAGCAGACCGTCTTGGACAGGTGTTTCTCGGCTTCGCCAGGATCCACGGTGTGGAGGGCCTTGAACGCCACGCGCGCGCCCCCGAGATTGGTGAACTTGAACCTGACCGTCCGCGACTTTCCGAGGGGGACTTCCGAAAAAGGCCGGTCAGGAGCGATGGCCACCTTCAGCTCCTTGGGCGCGAAACCAAGCCAGCGCACCGATACCGACCGGGCTTCGGAGGCGGCGTACGTCGCTCCCTGCGACGCCAGGGAAGCAACCAGGGCCATGGCCAGGAGGGCGGGAAACCGACATGATTTCGCGACCCGGGCGAGCCGCGCGACGGATCTTTCCCGTGCGGAATCGGGCGGACGGACGGAGGGCATGGCAGTCGTCTCCACGTACGTAGTCATGGGGCCTGTGCTCCAGGCACTCGCGATTTTGAGATCAGCGGCCGTCGAATGTCAAAGCGGATGGTATGATCGGCCGAGTCTGCAACCGTACAGGATCGGTATATGGATCACTCAGTTCTGTTCCGCCGCTTCGGCATGCTGCTTCACGCGACTGCCGGATTGACCCTCGTGCTGGTCCTTGTCGGCGCCATCGTAAGGTCTACGGGTTCGGGACTCGGGTGCGGCACGGCAGGAGGCATGCACGATTGGCCGCTCTGCCACGGCCAGCTCATCCCTCCGGCCACCGTCGAGGCCATCATCGAATTCAGCCACCGCGCCTTGGCTGGCGCCGTGAGCTTGTGCCTGCTGGGCGCCGCGGGTTGGGCGGCCGCGACTCCGCCCTTGCGCGCCCGGTTCGGCGGGCCGATGGCCGCGGCGCTAGCGCTGCTCGTCCTGCAGATCGGCCTGGGGGCGTTGACGGTGAGGCTCCTGTCGGACGGCGAGATCAATCCGGCCTTCGTGGTGGCCCACCTGGCGACCGCATTCACGTTCTTCGGCACCCTGGTGGTGATCGGCTCGCACGCCATGAAGATTGCGAGGGGACCGGACACCACGGAGCCGGACCTTCCGGTGTTCCCTCGCGCGCTGGTGATCTTCACCACGGGTGCCGTGTTCTTCCAGGCAATCACCGGCGGCCTGGTGGCCAATCTCGGAGCTTCGATGGCTTGTCCGGAGTTCCCGGCCTGCGCCGGCGGCGTGTGGGTTCCGACCCTGGACGGGGCAGTGGGCCTCCAGGTCTGGCACCGCATCGGCGCGGTGGTCGTGTCGGCACTGATCGTCGCCCTGTTCTTCATCCTGCGTCCCCATGCGTCCGCGCCGCGCCGCCTGCTTGCCGTGACGGTCGGAGTGCTCGTGCTGCAGTTCGCCCTGGGCGTCACAACGGTGTTGCTCGGCCTGCCCCTCCTGGCGCGAGGTGCGCATCACGTCGTGGCCTACGCCCTGTTCGGGTCGATGGTGGCCATCTCCTATCACGTCTTCTCCGGCCGACCGCGGTCGGAAGCCGCCGGACTCGAGGGCGCCCCTGCGGCGTCGCGCTAGGACCGGCGAGCGCATGGAATACTCGCAGCCTCGCGCGGCGGCGTTGCCGATCCTGGCCGACTACCTGGCGCTCACGAAGCCGTCCATCCTGCTGCTGGTCCTTCTGACCGGACTGCCCGCGCTTCTGCTCGCGGGCGGCAGGAACCTGGACTGGCGGCTGGCGATCGCGACCCTGGCGGGCACCGCGCTCGCATCCGCGGGCGCCGCGGCGATCAACCATTTCATGGATCGGGAAATCGACGCGATCATGAAGCGGACGCGCGGTCGCCCGCTGCCTGCCGGCCGGGTCGAGCCCCGGAGCGCGCTGTTGTTCGGCGTGGTCCTGGCGACGATCTCGGCTGCCGTTCTCTGGACCTGGACGACGCCACTGGCGACGGGCCTGGCTATCGCCTGCGTCCTCTACTACACCGTGTTCTACACCGGGTGGCTCAAGCGCGCGACCCCGCAAAACATCGTCATCGGCGGCGCGGCGGGTGCCTCGGCGCCGCTGATCGCCTGGGCCGCCGCCACAGGAACCATCGGGCTGCCCGCATGGATCATGTTTCTCGTGATCTTCCTCTGGACGCCGCCGCACTTCTGGGCGCTGGCCATCTATCGGCGCGACGAGTACGCGGCTGCCGGGATCCCGATGCTGCCGGTGGTGGCCGGCGAGGCCGCCACCAAGCGCCAGATCCTCCTCTACACGTTCGCCCTCCTTCCCGTGACGCTCTCCCTGTATGCCGCCGGCCAAGCCAGCGCGATCTACGCCGGTGCCGCGCTGATCCTCGGACTCCTCTTCATCGTTCGCGCCGCGGCCGTGTATCGCGAGGCGTCGGCCGGAAATTGCCTCAAACTGTTCGGCTACTCGATCGCCTACCTCATGCTCGTGTTCGCGATCCTGACGCTGGACATCGGCTTCCGGCTTGGCTAGGCGTGCCGCCGCCGCGTTCTCGGCGGCGCTGGTACTCTCCGGCTGCGCCCCGGACGAGCGCCTCGTCTGGGAAGGCTGGGACCTCCCGGCCTGGGAGTTGCCGGCGATCCCGGAGCCGACTCCGACGCCGGCGCCGCAGCGGGGGGACTTCTCCGGCGATCGGCACCTGGCCACCGCGCGCTTCGCCTTCATCTTGATGGCCGTCGGTGGGCTGGCGGGAGTCGTGGCCTTGCAGTCGAAGATCCAGCGCGATCAGGGCAAGGCGAAGGATCCCGACACCAAGCAGGAGGACATCGGCTTCCCGATCGCCGCCTTCGGCCTCGGCGTGGGCCTGCCGATCTACATCTACTCCTTCGTGACCGCCCAGCAGGATCTCGACCGGGCCGAGCGAGACCGGCTGAAAGCTAGCCCCTGATCGGCTACCTACGTACTTCACATAACCTGGACGTAAGGCGAGGGTTAACATTGGCACCCTTGATTGCCCCCAACGCCGCGTGCTAGCTTGACCACATGGACAGCCTGCTCCAGGAGTACCGGAGTACGCCGTCTCCGCGCGCCCGCGACGCCCTGGTGCGCAGGCACCTGAAGCTGGTCAAGCAGATCGCCGCCGCGCACGCCTCGCGCACCGAGCGCAACGTGGACGATCTCGTGCAGGTCGGGTCCATCGGCCTGCTGAACGCGATCGAGCGCTTCGACACTGAGCAGGGCGCTTCCTTCGAGGCCTACGCCGGGGCCTGCATCGCCGGGGAGATCCGCCACTATCTCAGGGATCTCGGCCACCTGGTCAAGCCCCCCCGGGAGCTGCAGGAGCTGCGGCCCCAGGTCCTGCGGGCGATTTCCCGGCTGGCGCAGCGCTCGTACCGCTCGCCGACCCCCGACGAGATCGCCGCGGAAACCGGCTTGCCCCCCGGGAAGATCGAGGAGGTCCTGGCGCTCGAGGAGCGCGGCGTCCCGCTCTCCCTGGATGCCGAGACCAACGAGGATGGCGACAAGGCCGCCTGGAAGTACCAGCTGATCGACAACCGGTACCGCAGCTTCCAGCTTGCTGCCGAGGATCGCATCATGCTCGGGCAGGCGATGGGGCACATGCGCGACGTCTCGCGAGAGGTCATCGAGTTCGCGTTCTTCCAGGACCTGACCCAGACCGAGATCGCGAAGAAGCTGGGCATCTCCCAGATGCAGGTCTCGCGCCGCCTCCGCACGGCGATGGGCGAGCTCTGGAAGTCCCTCAACAGCCGGCTCTGGGACTGACCTGGGCGCCTGGCGGGTTACAATCCGCTAGATGACCGAGGAACAACTCACCTACCTGCTCATCGTCGTCTTCGCAGCGGGCATCGCCGGACGATTGGTGGACTTCTCGGCGGTCTGGTTCCTTTTCCACCCGTACAAGGAGTACAACATCCCCCTGCTGCGCAAGCTGGGCGTGCTGCCGCGGCGGCAGAAGGAACTGGCCAGGCAGGTGGCGCGGCTCATCGAAGAGCGGCTGATCACGCGGCAGCGCATCGGCGAGTTCATCTCGTCGGATGAGATGGCCGGGAAGGTGCGCGCGACCGTCCGCGACGCCCTCCGGTCGGTCGTGGAGGCCGACTATCCCTCGGTGCGCGACTTGCTCTCGCGGGAGCTCGGATCGGCGGTGGACATCGATCGGGAGATCCACGTCTTCGCCGACTGGGTGGGCGAACGCGTAGCCGATCTGGTCGGCAGGCCCGCGTTCCGCAGCCGCGTGGCCAATTTCATGAGCGAGTTCCTCGCCTCCCGGCGCGACCGGGCGCTGGAAACCCTGTTGCCGCGCGGCACGTTCGAGGCGATCTCGGGCTACCTCGAGGGGCGCTGGGACAAGCTTTCCGCCGAGGCGGACGAAGCCGCGGCGCAACTGGACGCATGGGCGGCTTCGCTCGGCCTGGTGACCGACTACGTCCCGCAGCAGGCGCTGGACGTCACCCGCGCTCGCATCAAGGAGCGGCTGCCCGCGTGGTTCAAGATGCTGGAGGACCTGCTCCGGGAGGAGCAGACCAAGGCCGCGGTCAAGACCTACCTGTTCGACGTGCTGGATCGCCTGGCGGCCTCGAATCCCAACGTCTTCACGGTCGAGGGTTTCCTGGGAGCATGGCGCACGCTGTTTCCCGACGACTTCGCCCGGCGCGTCGACGTCTTCATCGACGAGACTTTGCCGCGGCTGCGGCGGGCGCTGGAAGACCCGCAGAACCTGGAATTCATCCGCCAGCGGGTGGACTTGTGGTTCGAAGAACTCGCTCGCACGCCCCTCGGGCACTACTACCTGCGTCTCAAGCCCGATGCCCGCGCGGAACTGCGCGGCGCGGTCGCCATGGCATTGCGGAGCCCCAACGTTCGGCGCACCGTGCACTGGCTCGTCGGGCAGGTGGTCGGGCGCGCCCGCGGCGCGCGGCTCGGCGAGGTCGTGCCGGCCGAGGTCTTCGCGTACGACCCGGTGCTGCGGCGCCTGGGCGAACTGGACGGCCTGGCGCCGGAGGTCGTGGGCGAGCTGATCCTGCCGCAACTCGAGCTCCTGCTGGACCCCGCGCGGCTCCCCGAGGTCGTGGAAGCGGCGACCGCCAAGGACACGGCGCGCCTGGCCACCCTCCTCGAGGCCGGCCTGCCTGGTCTGCAGGGCGACGCCTACCGGGAGGTGCACCTCTACCGGTCGCGCCTGCTGGGCGAGGCGCCGGCGCCGCAGGTGGGCGGGGCCGACTGGGTGCAGCGGGCGGTGGACTCCGTGTGCGCCAACCTGGCGGAAGAACCCGCCCAGGATCTCATCCGCGCCTGGACGCGCCGCGGCGTCGAACTGCTGCTGGGCATCCCCGTCGGCCGGCCGGCGGCGGCCTTGCGGGAGGAGCGCATCGTGCTGGTCGAGGAGATCGCCGTGCGCCAGATCGTGGCCTTGCTCCGCGATCACTCCCACCGCATCGCGCAGGCGATAGACCTCAAGGAGATGGCGCGCAAGGGCGTCGAGGCGGCCGACCCGCGGAACATCGAGGACGTGGTCAAGCGGCAACTGGCGCGGGACGAGTTCAACACGATCTTCCTGATAGGCCTGCTGTTCGGCGGCGTGGTCGGCCTGGTGATGACCGGCATCTTCCATGGCGCGGCGCTCCTGGGCGGCTGGGTGGCGGTGCTCGCGCTCGGAGTGACGCTCATCGCCGTGATGCTGCGGGTGGTCAGGGTATAAGCGGCCCATGCGGCCGCAGGTGATCCTCGCGCTGGCGATCGCCCTGGCGGCGCCCGCCGCGCCGGCGCGGGCCGCCACCGGCGAGACGCACTGGGATAGCCGGCTCTGGGAAGTCAAGGCGAGCGGCCTGCCTGCCACCGCACTCTCCGAACGCCCGGACTGGGCCGACCGGCAAATAGTCCTGGACGGCAAGATCCTGTGGGTCGTGGCCATCGTCCCCAGGTCGGCGGAGACGTGGGCCGACCGGGTGCTGATCGGTTCCCGCCAGGCGGCCGACACGCTGGAAGCCTACGTGGAGTACCTGACCCGGACGCGCGCCGAGGTTGATCCGCCGGACTATCGCGAGCGACGCGTCGTCTCGGCCCGCCATCGCCTGCGTGCCGGCCTCGATCCGGAAGGGTTCCTCAGGGTCGAGACCAGCGAGCGGCCGCGGGCCGTCTGGATGCGCTTCGGCTACCCGGCCGAGAAGGTGCAGCACGCGCTGGGCTTCGAGGTGCCCGGGGTCGTGCCGCTGCCCAGGCCGCGCCCGCCGCTCCCGGAGCCCGAGGCGGCATCGCCACTGACTCCCTGGGACTACGTCTGGGAGGTCGCGTGGCTCGGAGGACTGGCGACGGTGACGGTCATGGCGGTCCTTTTCGCTCAGGCCACCCAGAAATAGAAATTCCTAACAAAATGTAAAGGCAAATCAAATACACAAAGTTGTGCTTTTCCTCCCGTTCTGCGGGTACTTTATAAACAGGCAAGGGAGGACGCGATGGCTATTGATGCCCGGCCGCGCGGCCAACGACGAGACGCGCGCGAGAACTGCGAGAAAGTTCTACGTGCTGCCCGCACGGTGTTCGTGCGGGACGGCTTCGATGCGAGCATGGAGGAGATCGCCCGGGTCGCGGGCGTGGGGGTAGGCACCATCTACCGCCGGTATCCAGGCAAGGAGATCCTGCTGGGCGAGCTCGTGCAGGAGACTTGCGAATTGCACCTGTCCCTCCTGGAGGCGACGCTGGCGAGGCCCGAGCATCCGCCCGCGTTGCTGCGCGAAGTCGTTCACCTGCATTTCCGGATGGGCGAGGAGCATGCGATGCTCCTCGACATGCTCGCGCCCGAGAGCCCTGACGCCGACGTGACGGACAGTCCGCGCGCCCAGGCCTACCTCCGGGAGCGCGCGCTGCTCGAGGGCCTCATCCGGGCCGGCATGGACCAGGGCGTGTTCGCCAAGGGCGATCCCCTGCCCATGGCGGCGATGATCATGGAGCTTCTGCATTGGCAGTCGTGCGAGCGCATGCGGCGCTCGCTCGGCCTGTCTTCCGAGGCCGCGGCCGACCAGTTGACCAAGCTGGTGCTGGGAGGTCTCGGCGTCTCGGTTTGATTCCTTTTTTTACCCCCTCCAATACCCAAGTGCTCGCGCCCCTGTCAGGTTACTGACAGGGGGGCTTTTTCTTTGCGCACCGCCCTGGCTGGCCCGCGCCCGGCGGCCAGATCAGTCAGGGACGGTTTTGACCAGCTTCAGGATCCGGTGGTTGAGGCGGTCGGAGACGTACACCGATCCGTCGGGCCCCACGGTCAGGCGGCTGGGCTGATTTAGCCAGACGTCGCCGGCGAGCCGCGGGAGCGGCATTGCGAGCGAGCCGCCCTGGATGTCGGGTTTCTCGGGGCCCGTGGTCGAGACCGGGCCGCCTCCGCAGAGGGTCCTGATCTTCCCCGAGGCTTCGAGCAACCTCACGCGGTTGCTGGAGTGCTCGGCCATGAGCAGATCGTCGCCGAGGAACGCCAGGCCGGCGACCCCCCACAAGCGGGTAGCGAGCGCCGGACCTTCCTCGCGGTCGAAGCCGTATTCGCCCGTTCCGGCCACCGCCTTCAATTCCCCGTGAAGGAAGGGCACGCCGAAATAGGTGCCGGCCTTGCGGCAATACAACCAGACGCGGACGCCGGTGGCGATCAGGAGGTTGCCGTGGCCGTCGACGACCAGGTTGGCCAGGTTCGCCTGGATCTGCGCCGGATCGGCTTCGACATCCGGCGTGTCGGGGAACCTGTCCGGTCCGGTACGGATCAGCACCTCGTTCCCGCCGTCGGCCGCTATCCTGCGGATGACGGCGCTGCTGCGCCAGCGTTCCGTCAAGAAGAGATCGCGATCGGGGCCCCAAGCCAGATGGTGGTCGAGGCTTCCATTACCGACCGCGAGGTCCCAGAGTTGGCCGGCGAGCAGGCTCCGGCCGAGCACGGTAGTCGGTGCCGCAACCCAGCCGCGGATGCGCCTTTCGTCCACGAATGCCACCGCACCGGCCGATGAGACGGCGAGGGAAGTCGCGTACAGCAGGCGCGAGGCCGCCAGGCTCTGCCCGTCGCCGTCCTGGCCGGGATCTCCGGTACCGGCGGCCAGGGTCACCTGGCCATCGGGCCAGAGCTTGCGAATCACCGGGACGGCGTCCCGGCCGTCCGGTCCGGGCCTCGCGTCCAGATCCGTGAACAGCAGACTCCCGTCGGGCAGGGCGGCGAGTTCGGTGGGGTAGCGCACGGCCACGCTGTCGGATGCCCCGACATGGGGTCCGATCCGGGGCTTGCCCTCGCCGAGCACGAGGCTGGCGCGCCAGCGGCCGAAGCCCAGATCCGCCGCCGCCGACAACGCGCCGCTCCTGGCCAGCACCTGGCCATAACCCTCGCGGCCGGCCGTGAACGATCCGGCGGAGATCGCGCCCAGGTCGTCCGGTACGACGCTCCAGGCCACCACCGGATTGGCGATCGGCCGGCCGGCCGCGTCGCGGGCCTCGAGGGTCAGGGCGATTGGCTTGCCCGGAACGTCCCGCGCGCGGGCGGGGTTGACCGACAAGGTGGCAATCACCGTGAAGTCCACCGGGTTCGAGGGTACGCCGTCCACCAGTAGCGTGACCGGTCCCGAAGTCGCGCCAGCGGGCACTTCCGTGAGGACGGCGCCCGCGTCCACCCTGGAGGCCACCGCGGCCGCGAGGCTGCCGAAGCGCACCGCTACGGGTGCCAGGGAGGCCGCCCCGAAGTCTTCCCCTACCAGGCGCACCGCGGCGCCAGGGCCGCCGTTTGGCGGTTCGAGGCGTAGCAGGCGCGGCTTCTCGGGCAAGAGGCGCAGATCCGGCACGGCGGCCGTCGCGCCGGGCTTGATCGCGATGCCCGCGGCCACGGCCGGCCGGAATTTCGGCTTGACTGCCGCCACACGTACCGTCCCGGCCGGCAGATCGGCGATCCGGTAGGAACCGCTCGCATCAGTGCGCGCGACGAGGTCGGTACCCGGGACGAACACCGCGATACCCGCCAGTTCCCCGGCGGGCGGCCCGACCACCCGGCCAACCGCCTTGCCCGGCCGATCGAGCCAGAGCGTGCCCACGTCGATGCGGGCCGCGGCGGCGCCCGCCACGACGCCAAGTCGTGCCGCGATCAAACCTCCGCCCGCCGCTTCCACGGCCAGCACGCGCCGCCCGGGCGCCGGGATGGCAAAACGGCCGGCGGCGTCTGCCTCCCCGACGGCCTGCAGCGGCGTGGTCTGGGTCACGCCGTCGAACGGCGTCGTCTGGGTCACGCCGTCGAACGGCGTCGTCTGGGTCACCCCGTCCAGGGGCGTCGTTTGCGTCACCCCGTCCAGGGGCGTCGTTTGCGTCACCCCGTCCATGGGCGTCGTCTGGGTCACCCCGTCCAGGGGCGTCGTCTGGGTCACCCCGTCCAGGGGCGTCGTTTGCGTCACGCCGTCCAGGGGCGTCGTCTGGGTCACCCCGTCCAGGGGCGTCGTCTGGGTCACCCCGTCCAGGGGCGTCGTCTGGGTCACCCCGTCCAGGGGCGTCGTTTGCGTCACCCCGTCCAGGGGCGTCGTTTGCGTCACACCGTCCAGGCGGATGATCAGGCCCTCGTAGATTCGCACCCGGGCGCGAGCAGCCGGCCGGCCGGCCGGATCGACGACCGTCCCGACGATCAGCGGCGTGGTCTGGGTGACGCCGTCGAGGGTGGCGGCCAGGTCGCCGGTCGATCCCCGGGTGGCGCCGAGCCACGGGGAGAGGCCCTGCGAGCAGCCTGTCAGCGCGGCCGCCGTCGCGACGAAAAGGACGCTCCGGAACGCTCCCCTTCCAGCCGTCATGGCCGCAGCACCCGTACCCGGTGGTTCTGAGTGTCGGCGATCGCCAGGTCCCCGCCGGGCAGCGCGCACAGGCCCGCGGGGACGTTGAAGCTCGCGCCCAGCGCCAGACCGTCGCCGTTGAAGCGCCCGAAGGTCCCGTAGCCGTGATGGCCGTCGCCGGCGACGGTGCTTACCCGGCCGGCAGCGGTGAGCTTGCGGACCAGGTTGGCGGCCTGATCCACGAAGTAGAGATCCCGCCCGACCGCGGCCAGCCCCGAGATGCGGCCAAGCGCGGCGTCGCGGGCCGGCACGTCGTGGCCGCGGGCGACGCCGCCACCCGCGATGCGTTCCGCGGAACCGCCGGCGATGCGCCAGATCCCGCCGTAGCTCGTGGCCGCATACAGCATGCCGTCGCCGCCGAAGGCCAGGCATGCGATGCCCTCTAGCTCCGCGGCGGTAGTCCTGTCGGCCGACCCGACTAGCCAGGACTCCGTGGCCGTCGCGGTGGCCGTCTGACCCTCGGGTCCGATCGCCACGCCCACGAGCGCCCCGGTGGCCAGCGATTCGGTGGCGGTGCCGCGCATGCGGACCAGGCGGCGGATCGAGCCGGCCACCTGGTCGAGGTAGTACAGGTCCCCGCCGGCCGCCACCGCCAGATCTCCGACGGCCGCCAGGCCGGAAGCCACCGTCCTGATCGTTCCGTCCGGCGCCACCGCGCGAATCTTGCGGGCGCCCGTTTCGGCGATGTAGACCGTCCCGTCGGGACCCGCGACGACCTCGCGCGGGGTGTCCAGGCGCGCCGCCCTGGCCGGCCCGCCGTCGCCGTCGCTGCCGCGCGTGCCGTCCCCGGCGAGGGTAGAGACGCGCGCGGTGCCGGCCGCGATCCACATGGCTGCCCGCACCAGGCCGGAAGCACCGCTCACCTCGAAGAAACCGGCCGCCGGCGCCGCGGCCCACTCCGGCCCTCCGCCCGCGAAAGAGAGAGCGGGATTCGCGATCGGCAAGCCCTCGGTGTCGCGGGCCGCGGCGACCAGGCGCACGCGTTCGCCGGGCAGGACTGCCGCGTAGGTCGGCTGGAGCGAGATGGACGCCACGACCGGGAACGCGAGCGCATCGCTCGCCACGCCGTCACGCACCACCGCGAGCGGCCCCGAGCGTGCCCCCTGGGGCACGCGCACCCGCGCCAGCCCGTCGGACTCCCGCTCGGCTTCGGCCTGCATGGCTCCGAAGGACACGACCAGGGGCTCCGTCGCAGTCGTGCCGAAGTTGCGCCCGGAGAGCCTGATCATGGCCCCCGGACCGGCGTTTGGCGGATCGACCCTCGATAGCACGGGCGCGTCGGGAAGCAGGTCGAGCACGGCCGCCTCGGAATGGCCGCCAGGAGCCACCGCGACGGTCGCCGAGATCGCCGAAATCAGCCGGGGGCGGCGGGCGCGCACCTGGTACGACCCGGCGGCCAGGCCCGGGAACGCGAACTTCCCGGCCTCGTCGGCCAGGCTCACGCGGTCGGTTCCCAGCAGTTCGACCTCGGTGCCCAGCAGCGTCGTTCCGGCCGCCGGCGAGGCCGCAAGGGCGACGCGCCCGGAGAGCGCCCCGGCAGGGGCCAGGCGCAGGTCGCCAAGCGCGATTCCCCGCACTTCGTCTCCGAAGGCCAGGCCCGCGACCCGCACCCGCGCCTCGCCGGCGATGGCCTCCAGGGCGAGGATGCCCCGCGGCGGATCGTTGATGGCGAATCGCCCGTCTGGACCGGTCGTCGCTTCTGCGTGCGCCGATGGCAGACGGCCGGCCACCGTGAGCCGGGGCCGATACGCCAGGACTTGGGCGCCTGCCACGGGAGCTCCCGCGCTGTCGCGAATGCGCCCTTCCAGGCCCACCGCTCCCGAGGCATCGCCCGGCGAGGCCGCGAGCGGGCCTCCCGCGCTGCCAAGCGCCTGGCAGCCGGCGAGCAGGAGGATCGGAGCGAGGCGCTCCCACATTCCTATATCATGGCGCCAACCGGCCAAGTAGGCAACCCGGATTTATTGCTCGGTGGGGCTCAGGGCACCGGGCCGATGACCCTCACGCGATTGTTGACATCGTCCGCCACGAGCAATCTGCCGTCAGGTAGAAACGCCAGGCCGACGGGATTGTTGAAGGTCGCCTGGCCGGCCGGGCCGCCGTCTCCCAAGGGCGCGGAGGTCGAAGTGGTCACGCCCCTTCCCGCGACGGTGGTGATCACCCGCGTCTTGCGGTCGATGCGCCGAATGCGGGCGTTTCCCGTATCGAGGACGAACGCGTTGCCCGCGGGATCGAAGGCGATGGCGGTATGGTTGCGGAACGTGGCCTCCAGGGCGTCGCCCGCCAGGTTCGAGGCATGGCCCAGGTCGCCGACGTCGGCCGCTCCCGCGGCGTTGAAGGTGCCCCGCCCGGCAACCGGGTACAGGTTGCCGGCCACCATCTCGATGCCGAAGTGCGTGCCGCTCTGGAGGCAGAGCATCCGGACGCGCGTGGGGTTTCCGGTTTCCGAGAGGAAGAGGTTACCTCCCGGATCCACGCTCAACCGCGAGACGCTTCCCAGGCTGGCCGAGGCGGCCGGCCCGCCGTCGCCGGCGGCCGACCCCGTTGCCGTGGCCGTCGCACCGTTGCCGGCGACGACCGAGAAGGCGCCGGTCTGGTCAAGTTTCCACACGACCTTGCTGGTCGCGTCGCTCACGTAGAGATCCCCGCCCGGCGCGGCCGCGAGGTGGCCGGGGATCGGCGAGGGCGCCGCGGTCGGGATGTAGAGGGCCACGAGCGATCCGGCCACCAGGGCCTTGCCGTAGCGATTCCCCGTCGCGCCGGCGATGGCCTGGATGGCGCCGTTGGTCGCCGGGCCGCGCGAGTCGCGCACGATCAGGTCCCCGCCCGGCGTGATCGCGATGGCGGAGCTGAGCTTGCCCGCCTGCCTGGGCGGCACCGGCGAGTCGGTGGCGAGCGAAGTGCCGCCGCCGGCGAAGGTCCGGATGACTCCGCCGCTCACTTCGCGCACGAGGGGTAGCGGGTTGGCGCGCCCGGTTCCGCTCTCCGTGAAGTAGACGGACCCGTCGGGTGCCACGACCACGTTGCCTGGCCGCGCCGCATTCGCCGCCGCCGGCGCCCCGCCGTCGCCGATCCCGTAGGGATCCGCGTCCGTGGTGGCTCCGACCGTGCCGCCGCCGGCGAAGGTCGTGATGATCGAATCGGTCGCGATGCGGTACGTCGCGGGGGTTGGACTCGGGGTCGGACTCGGAGTGGGGCTGGCTGACATGCTTGCTGCCGGCGTCGCCGTGGGATCGGGACTTCCCGAAACCGTTACCGCAGGCGACGGCGCGTTTGCAGCCCCCCCGCCGGCAGTCGAGGCCGGCGATGCTCCCGGCCGGTCTCCGGCACCTCCGGCCAGGAATCCCCTTGTCAGCA
>Ga0194120_10004324_pt1 | contig 22074 bp, 19 predicted proteins | sample TA2MahCa65mmetaG_FD_148642 | JGI IMG/M metagenome (GOLD analysis project Ga0194120, IMG submission 148642) | Freshwater microbial communities from Lake Tanganyika, Tanzania - TA2015019 Mahale Deep Cast 65m | ecosystem: Environmental > Aquatic > Freshwater > Lake | place: Tanzania: Lake... | reverse complement strand
TCAGCTGCGGCTTGGCAAATCTGTACATGGCGCGGCGGCGCGTGTTGGCGGGAGTCTAGCGGATGGGTGTGCGAACAAGGCTCCGGGCGGCCCGACAGCGGGCGATACCCGAGGCGGACGCTCCCGGCCTAGCGAATTTCCAGCAGAGTACCTGTGTTGCTCCATTCAGAAACAGAGTTCTTCGTGTAAACGTGAATTAATCAGACCTTCCCTCGTTAATGAAACCCAGTTTGGCTGGTTATGGCGGCGATCCCCCAGACGAGTCTTCCCTGGGGCAACCTCCTCCCGGTATCGCCGCCGACTTCGGCAGCGTGGCTTCACCGAAAATATGCCCGGCAATCGCCCTGGCGACATCCACCGACAGCTCATGCCGCATGACACGCAGCGCCTTGGCCGTGGCCTCGCGCTCCGTCAGATGGCCCTCCTTGCCGCCGCGCGCGATCGCGCCGACGACCAGGCCGGTGGACACTTCCACCACATCGAAATCACTGCACCAGCGTACATACTTGAAATTGGGGTCACGGACTTGAATGGGAACGAGCCGTGCCGTGCCACGCACCAGCAATTCCGGCGTCCGTCCCTCACCGCCTGCTGTCTCGGTCACAACGTTCAGCCCTTCGCGGAGCAGGCCTTCCGTCATCGCCCGCTCAATCGGTTCGGCCTGATCGCCGGTGATTTGAACGTCCAGCAGGAGATTGCGTGAGAGGAACTGTTCCAATTCGTTGGACAATTCGCTCACCTGATAAGGAGCCGCCGTTCCACGCCCACTCGGACGAATCACCCTCAAGTCGGCGTTATACGCTTCGCGTAGGACCAAGTTCCTCACGGCCCGCCGAAGACTCCGGATCTTGGCCAGCTTTTCGGAGGTCTGCTTCGACTCAGCGACATCGGCTTCGACTGATCGATCCAGCGCCGCGACCCGTTCCATCACCGACGCGTCGGCTTGGGACCGGCTCATCACGGCCAGCGCATAATGCGCCCCCTTGTTCCCGTCATACCAGGTCTCCATGATCCTCACGTTCTCAAGCACCTTGTCCGTTGAGACTTTGGTGACCGAGTCGAGCGTCAAGCGCCGCTCTGCATTCATCGCGCCCCGGCTTTCAATGACGAGATATGACTCCCAATCCTTGGCCTGCGCGGTGACTTCCGCTTTAAAAATCCTCGCCACCGCCGCATAGGCTTGGTCCGTCGCTCCATTCCGGTCGCCGGCTTGTCCGACACCCACCAAATACTGCGCGGGAGGATACTCGGCATCGGCGTCGTCGATCCATCCCGGGTTGGCGTTGCCGCCGAACCACACACAGCCCGGCAATACCAGGACAAGAAGACAGAGCCCACACACCGACAGGGCGCCAAACCGGCCTATGGATTGAACGCCACTTCTCATTGCATGACACGCTGGAGGATAAATGCTGTTTGGCCCGGTACGAGATCGAGCACCTGCTCTCCCTGCTCAATGGACACTCGCTGGCCTGACGGCTGAATCGCCAACTGATAGCGGCCAGCCGGCACCCAGGCCCGCGCCACATGAATCTCGTCAGGCAATGTCTGCCAGCTCCGTTTGTCCGCCTCTTCCGACCCCACTGCCAATCCCTTGGCCAGTATCCCGACGAGCAGCCCGACCCAGGGCGCGGCATTGCGACCCGCAGCCTGTTGGGCCCCGATGACCGCCCCTTCGGCCAAGGCAAACTTTGAGGCAGCACGCGCCACCGCTTTGGCGGTGATGGCCGGCATCCGATCATCCAGACTTTTTTCGGCTAATGCCGTCAGATTGTGTGCCGGCTCCGACCGTACTGTGAACGGAGTGCCTTGCGCGTCGGTCAATGTCATGGTCTCGAATGACACCCGCGTCTTTTGCCAAACCAGGCGTGGCAATGCCACCCGCACAACCCGCCCGCTGAGCCCATACAGCACGCTGTCCATCGCGCGATCCCGATAGCGGGAGGATTGGGACAATCCGCGATTGAGCAATACCAACTGCAATACATCCAAACTGACCGGGAGATCGATAAAGCGATCTTCTTTCCGGGGCGCGCGGCCATTATAACTGATCATGACAACTTGGGCGAGTTGCCGGCGCGCCGAGGCTGGTTCCCATACCACGTCGGGAAATTGACTTTGGTAACCGTCCAACTCCGTGGCCAAGCCCAGCGCCTCGGCCATGCACAGGATATCGGCGCGCAACGACGGCGGCGGGGAAATCCGCGACCAGCCACGCGCTGCCTCGTAGGCCTGGTACGCATTGCGATAGGCAACGAACGCGTTATTCAAATCGCCGGCCGCCTCATACAAGATCCCGCTCAGGTAACGGGCAAACCCGTCGTTGCGATACCCGCTCGACTCCTTGACTCGATCACTGAGCACATTCAAGCGGTGGTCGATACGCCTCGCCTCGACAAGCGCTTCCTCCACGTCTCCCTGTACGGCATAGTTCAACGCCTTCACAACATTGAGCATGACGTGTTCGTAGGCATCCCCCTCGTAGGGCAAGGCATTGTCGTTGGTCAGAAATGCGGCGGTTTCAGACCGGATGGTTCTCGTGTAGAGCCGCTCGACGGCATCTTCCGCCTGCTCCAAAGCCATGGAGCTTTGCCGATAGTCCCCAGCCAGCTGGAGGGTCAAGCCTCTGTCCATGCCATAGAGCACACGGCTCTTGGTTCCGTACTCTTTTTCAGCCTGCTCGACGATCGCCGCGGCCTGTGCCGGATTGCCGGCGAGCAAGTTCTGCTCAATGAGTGCATACCGGTTGATCGAAGGGCCGCAGCCAGCCAGAAAGATCGCGGTGACAACTGAGAGGCAGGAGATGGAGTGGGCAACACGTGGGAGGAGTAGGCTCAACGGGGTTTGCGAACGCTAAAAGATCGTTCGTTTCTTTTCAACGACTTTCTTGATCTTCTTTTGTCCGTACCAGACCTTCGTGTTGTTTTCCAAGTCGATCATCTGCAGATCGACTTGGTAAAAGACCGCCTTGGTCCCATCGGCTTCGTCCAAGATGGTGGCGATCGTGCCTTTCATCATGTAGTCGGCCCCTGTTTCTTTCCCTGGAGCCTTCTGCGTCTCTTCACTGGCGTAGACGGCCTGTTCCTTGCGTTCGGTCCGAACTTCGTCCCGCTCACCCTTGCCGGCGACGAACGTGACCTTCTGGGAGTTCGTCAGCTCACGCTCCAAATCCGTGATGAAGGTCTGCACGCTGATGTGCTCATGACTGCTGTTGACGACCGTGCCCACGACGACAACCGGCTGGCGCCCCTTTGCCTGAGAAAAATTGCCGAGCCAGGGATATTGCAAGGCGTCCTTCACCATCGCCTCGGCGACCATCCGCGAATCGGTATCGTTCCATCGACCGCTCAGGTCCGTCACCAGGCCGGAATCGACACGAGTCACTTTCAACTCATGACCGCAGCCGGCAAGAGCGAGCACAGCGCACAGCAGGACTGAAAGAGATTGGCGATGCGTCTGCATCACGTGAGTACTCTCCGAATGGATGGTGAACAGCCCGCGCTAGTTCGCCGCGCGCCTTTCTTCTTCTTTCTCCAGCCGCTCGAACAGGCGATCGGCGTTCTTCCGTACATATTCCCGAACCTGCGCGTTGAGCTCCTTGGCCTTTTCCATATTGTTCTTCATGTCTTCCAAGCTGAGCTTCGTCAGGACGTAGTAGGTGTTAGTCTCCTCATCCTTGTACCGCTCCAGGGGACGAACTCCGCTGAGTGTCACGGTCGTGATGGTTTTGATGGCCCGCTCGACATGCTGTTCTTCGGTGTTCTTCGTAAAATCTCCCGCCGTCGTTGAGGCGGCGTAGTCCCGCATCAGATAGCCCGTATAGGTTTCAAACGTCTTGGCGATTTCTGCTCGAGCCCGATTTTCCGCCGTATCCCAGGCGAGCGGCTCGTTCCGCACCCCTGAAATGGAACCCACCCCGTAGAACGCCTTATTGTCCTTGTCGTTCATATACCCAGAGCCTCGTTCGACCCACTTCGGAGGACCGCCACAGGCTGCGAGCCCCACGAGAAGAAGCACAGCGAGACCGCTCCCGATCAGCCGAGTTCCCATCGCTTGCGACCCCATCATATGATCCTCCTTCGTCTGAACCCGTTGTGCTGTTGCCCTGAAAGCGTTGCGAAGCAATTACGAAATCATGCTAACATGCGTACCTACATCCGTCAACGAATCGTCCCGTCATCGTTGATGATCATGAGAAGGCTCTCATGTTCTGACCATCTATCAATTAATTGAGCCAGATACAAAGGGGGATGACACAGACATGGCCGACATTCAGATTCAGGACGGCATCATTACCATCGCCAATCTTGACGTCCAAGACCCCAATATTGCCGCCATCTTGGCTGCCTATCCGCAAGCACGTTGGCCGGAGATTACCCGTCGGGCGGTCAAGATTGGACTCGGATATTTGAAAGGGGGAGAGAAAGGCTAGTGTGATGTGGTGGCAGCAGGATCCGCTTGGGTAACGGCCTTGCGCCCTTCGACCAGCACCGTGTCCCCATCGCCTTCAATCCGCACACTGACTGGATGCTGCTGCCCCTTGGAATCTTCCTGCACTTGTTGCATCAGGTATGTTCCTAACTCAGACGCCATCAACCACCCATTGTTGTCCATATCGGCCGCACCCGCGAGTCCGGCCAACAACGCCTGAACAAACACACTTTTTCCATCGGAACGGGACGAGGACTCGCCCTTGCCGGCCGCGCTGATTACTTGTGTTACACGGCGGTCCATCTCGTCTTCCGGCTCCAGCCGGCCTTCCGGCGAGAGCAGCTGAGCCGCCGTCATCTCCCATCCGAACACCGGCGCGTCGAAAATCAGCAGCGTGTGTTTCGACGCAGACCGTCTGGTAAATTCTTTGAGTTGCTCAACGGTCACGGCTTTCGCCGGGTTATTGAGCTGTGCGTCCAGCGGCACGAGATAGCTTCGAGCTTCACCCTCGGCATCTGATGCCGCTCCTACATGGCCAGCATAAAAAATCACCAACCGATCCATGCGTCCGACTTTTCTCGGCAAGATATCGTTCAAGACTTGATGCAACCGGCGAGAGACCGCGTCCTTGTCATACATCTCGACCACTTCATCAAACCCCAGCTTCCGAAACGCCTGCGCCACGTGTTTGGCATCGTTGATGGCCCCGTGAATGGGCGGCGCCACAATATAACTCTCGATCCCGATCACGATCGCCCAGGACTTATAATAGAGACCTTCCGGCTTTCCCAGCTGCGCATACGCAGGCAGACAGGCACCGCCGGGCCCCACGCCCATTGCATAGCCCACGACAAACACGGCAATCCCAAGCCTCTGCAGGAATCGTTTCATATGATGACGCCCATCGGTTCTGAGTGAGCCTACCGTCGGCCTTCGATGGCTGTCAAGAAATCTGCCGATGAATCACACTTCCGGCCACAACCGGAAAAATTCCACCGGATTGTTGCAGGGGCTTCGGGCTTTCTCCATAATGGCCTATCGCATTCCCACGCTCCGCAAAGGAGGAGGCACTGTCCATGAGCGAACAGATCGAGACCCTGTTGAAGGAAAGCCGAACCTACAGGCCAACCCCCAAAACGATCGCAGACGCCTATATCAAGGACTACGAGACCGAATACAAAAAATCCATCGCCAATCCCGAAGAATTTTGGAGCAACGCCGCCAAGGAATTGGAATGGTTCTCCCCCTGGAACAAAGTCCTCGATTGGAACTACCCCTGGGCCAAATGGTTTGTCGGCGCCACCTGTAACATCGCCTACAATTGCCTGGATCGCCACGTCAACACCTGGCGCAAAAATAAAGTCGCGTTGATTTGGGTGGGTGAAAACGATCAGGAACGGGTGTTCACATATGGAGAGCTGTACCGGCAGGTCAATCGCTGTGCCAATGCCTTGAAGAAGCTCGGCTTGGCCAAGGGCGATCGGGTTACCATCTATCTCCCCAAGATTCCAGAACAGGTTATTGCCATGCTGGCCTGCGCCAGACTCGGCCTAATTCACAGTGTCGTCTATTCTGGATTCAGCGCACCGGCCCTTGCCAGCCGCATTCACGACGCCGAAGCCAAGGTGGTCATCACCGCTGATATCGGATTCGATCGGGGCAAGGTGATCCCGTTGAAGCCGGTCGTGGACGAAGCCCTGAAAACTTGCCCCACCGTCGGTCATGTGGTCGTCGTGCGCCGTCAAACACCAGCGCAACCCCTGTCCACACCGAAGGAAATCGATTGGAACGACTGGGTGAAAGGCGAACGGCCCGTCTGCGAAGCCGAACGGCTGGATTCCGAAACCCCGCTGTACATTCTCTATACGTCGGGCACGACCGGCAAGCCAAAGGGTGTGGTCCATGTCCACGGCGGCTACATGGTCGGCACCTATACGACCACGAAATATGTATTCGACATGAAAGACAACGACGTGTACTTCTGCGTGGCCGATCCTGGCTGGGTCACCGGCCACAGCTACATCGTCTACGGCCCATTGCTCAACGGCGCGACGATCTTGACCGCGGAAGGTAAGCCGGACTATCCAACCCCAGGCCGGTGGTGGGACTTGATCGAGCGGTACGGCGTCACTATCTTTTACACCACCCCGACCGCGATTCGCCTCCTGATGCGCTATGGGGAAGAGTGGCCTTCGAAATCTGACCTCTCATCGCTGCGTATTCTGGGCAGTGTCGGTGAGCCGATCAATCCGGAAGCCTGGGAGTGGTATCACCGTGTGACGGGCGGTGACAAACCGATCATGGATACCTGGTGGCAAACGGAGACCGGCGCCATTCTCATCACTCCCCTGCCGACCGTCCCACTCAAACCCGGATCCGCCACTCGCCCATTCTTAGGTATCGAGGCGGACGTCGTGGACCGGGAAGGGAACAGCCTGCCCGCCAATGCCGGCGGCTTCGCCGTGATCAAGAAACCCTGGCCGTCCATGATGCGCACCATCTATAAAGACCCGGAGCGGTATAAGACGTACTGGAACACGATTCCCAATTGCTACGCCGCGGGCGACGTGTGTCATAAAGATGCGGATGGCTATATGTGGTTCATGGGCCGAGCCGACGACGTCATCAAGGTCGCAGGAAATCGCCTGGGCACCGCGGAAGTCGAAAGCGCCTTGGTCAGCCATCACGCAGTGGCGGAGGCCGCCGTCATCGGCAAGCCGCATAAGACCGTCGGCGAATCCATCAAGGCCTTTATCATCTTGAAACAGGGAGAGACGGAAAGCCCGGCCCTGATCAAGTCGATCAAGGATCAAGTCTTGAAGGAATTGGGCAAGATCGGTGTGCCGTCAGAGATTGATATCGTGTCCTCGCTCCCGAAAACTCGGTCCGGCAAAATCATGCGCAGAGTATTGAAAGCCAAAGAGCTCGGGCAAGACCCAGGAGATATTTCCACGATCGAGGAGTGACGAGATTGGGCAGGGGCGGACGCAAACCCGGCGAGCCGATCTACTTGCGACGGCATATTATCGCCCTTGCCCTGGCGGTCGTCCTGCCGGTTGTGCTTCTACAACTCTATAAGATTTACATAGGCCCAGTGAGCTTCGACGCACAGATCGGATTTGGGCTTCTCATATCCATCCTGGCCGGGTTCATCCTCACTCGCGCCTACCGCTCATCAGCTCAAAACGAACCGTAAGACTCTTCGAACAGAGGACTCGTCCCTACGTCAAATCAGCCCCCGCTTCTGCAGATAGTCTTTATCAATGATGGGCGTGGGTTTGGGCAGCTGGCTACGTTCTTGAAGCAGACGCTCGACGTACTTGCCGATGAGATCGGACTCCAGATTCACGGAATCATTCACCTGCTTGATGCCCAGTGTCGTCACTTTGGCCGTATGCGGAATGATCGCGACGCTGAATCCATGGTCGGTCACATCGTTGATCGTGAGGCTGATGCCGTCCACGGTGATCGATCCCTTCGCGACGCAATAGCGGAGAATCTCCGGAGGGGCCGAAATGGTGAATAGGATCGCATTACCATCCTGCTGCCGGCTGCGGATCACCCCGACCCCGTCCACATGGCCCGCGACAAGATGGCCACCGATGCGTTCATTGAGCCGCATGGCTCGCTCGAGGTTGACCGGCATCCCAGTCGCAAAGCTGTTGAGTGTTGTGACCGACAAAGTCTCAGGTGAGACTTCCACGGAGAAGTCCCGCTCGCTTCTCATGACGACTGTGAGGCACGTCCCATTCACACTCACACTGTCGCCGATCTTCAGATCGCCCATCACCGTCGAAGCGAGGATGGTGAATCTGGTCCCCGCCAGTGTTTTTTCTAATGAAGTGATTGCGCCCATTTCTTCGACAATACCGGTAAACATGCTTACTCCCTCTTTATGGAGCCGCTATTATAGCACCGCCAGGCAGCCTATCGGCCTCTCATCGCAATCCAGAACACGAAGCCAGCCATCAGTTGAATCCCAGCGATGATGGCAAACGCTTGCGAGTAACTCAGATTCGCAATCAGTATGCCAGCCAACAAGGGGCCGCTCGCGTGGCCGATGTCCATGATGGTGCCCTGCATCCCCATGCCTGCTCCGAGTCGTTTGAACTCGGAACTGTCTGCCACGAGCGCTGAGGAGGACGAAGAGACGACCGCTTCGCCGAACCCAAATCCGGCAGACAGCACCAGCAAGACGGCGAACATCGAGACCTGCGGGATACAGACGAACGTGCCCGCGCAAATCAGCAGACCAATCACAATCAACGGCTGCCGTCCGACCCGATCGGATACTCGACCCATGATCGGTTTCGAAAAGAACGACGTACACGCTTGGACAGTGAACAAGAGGCCGACTTCGCCGGGATTCAGCCCAGCCGAGACTCCGTACAGCGGCAAAAAGGCCATCAACGCGCCGTTGGCAATCATCTTGGCGCCATCGGTCACACTGGTAATCAGCACGATCGTATTCTTGGCGACGGCGGAGAATCCCTTCCACATCTCGGCCATCACAGCAGCCATTCCCTTGTCCTGCCTCTGCGGAACCGCGACATCGAGGTGCAGACTGTAAAACAACACCATCCCGACACAACCGAACACCCCGGCGGTGACGAACGCCGTCGAGAATCCCGCCGTGTGAATGAGATAGCCTCCGAGAAAGGGCCCAAGCAGTGCCCCGGACTGCGTGCAGGCTGTGTAGGTACCGAGGGCGGCGCCACGCCGTTCCCGATACAGCTCCGCGACGGTGGCTAGGGCGCTCGGCGCAAAGATGGCCGTCGCCAGACCGTGGATAAATCGCAACACTGTCAGCGCATCCAAGTCCGTCATGAAGGGATAGAGAAACGGCGGCAACCCGAAGGCCACCACACCAATCCGCAAGAGCACCCGCCTTCCATATATATCGGAGAGGGCGCCGGACGGCAGCTTGAGCAACACACCCGTCAAGGTCGAAACCGAAACGATCAGTCCAATTCGTTCCGGGCTCGCGCCGAGCGATTCGGCAAAGAGTGAGAGTGCGGGCATCCGCACCATGTTGTAGCTAATAAAAGAAAAGATGCCGACCGTGCAGATGAGCAGGAAGCTGCGTGATGTGGTCATGGGGAGGACAGGCCTCCCAGCGCTTTCCTCAAAAACGCGACATCGACGTCTGACAGTGCGGGCGGTTCACTCGCCTTGGACAGGACAGGTTCAGGACTCTGCCGCATCTCCATCCCCAAGCGATTGACCGTTTCAATCCCTCTTTTCAGCTTTCCTCCCGCAACTCCTCCGATCAGCGGACGAAGGAGCGAGACCAGTCCAGAAAGGACACGGTTGTCCAGCCTGGTGTAGGCCGCCATTGTCGTGTCGATGGCCTCCCGGTTTTCGCTGTCACGCACCACACCCATTCTGAGAAACACCACCGCCTTCCCTGAAATATCCGGAAGTATCCGGCTCTCATGTGTCCCCTCAAGAACATAGATACGGGAGGTGGGATCTTCATACACCAATTCAACGATACCCTTGGTCCCCGCCCCATCATCGCCCCAGAAACGGCCAAGCCCTTTGAATTCTGACGAATACACGCCAAGGCCGAGGCGACGGATCAACGTAGCGGCAAGAGGCGGGCGATCCAGCAGATACCGGTACAGAGACTCGGGAAGGGCCACCCGAATTGGCCCCACGGTATTGGTCGTCGTTGCATTGTCAATGATTGAGTGCAGCCTGCAGAGCCATGCTCGATCGACCTTTTCGACCGGGAATACGAGACCTGCATGGATTGGAGAAAGCGTGCAACGTGACGGCCACACAGGCCTGACATCCGACACCAAACCCAATCCAAGCATCACCACCACCACCACTATGATCTTCCGGGTCCGCGCTGATTGAGAGGGCCGTAACTCGGCAGTCATGGACGGTGTGGAATCGTGATCGTCAGTTGAACAGGAAAGAGTTCCCGAGGATCTTGCCGCAGCCTCGCCTGTCGAAGCAAGGTCTCCAGCGACGGCGTAACCATTCCCGTAAACGAGACCTCCCCATTGGTCACAACCGTCACCGGCTTTGAGACATCGACCAGTCTATCATTCAAGAAGAGGCTGTAGCGCCGGACTCGTTCCGCAATCACCTCAATGCGGTTCGTTGCCACGATCGAGGCATCGAGCTTCGCGTATTCCCGACGCGTGATCCTTTCGTCACGTTTATCGACCAGATCCTCTGAAAACGCCGCGATCGGGTCGGTCGACTCCGGACGCAGCCAGGTGAAGGACTGAAAGTGGGAGGCCTCCCGCACCACCGTAAGTCTGGAAGGCAACGGCCCGCGCCGTTGGCTATCAAGCCACATCACAAGATCCGGCAACTCTTCTTTGGGAAAATAGTGGCCGCCCGCCATCGGATGTTCACGTTCATGCTCACGATACACATGGGGATACCCCAGCGCGTCCAGCTTACGCGAAATGGTCCGGCTCAATTCGACCGGCATCACCTGATCCTTCGCGCCATGAATAATGTAGATCGGAGTGTTGCGGAGATTTGCCAGAAACGGCATGAGGACGTCGTCAAGGCCGCTGGCCATCGGCGCGATCCCGGCAAATAGCGGCGCATGGTGCATCCCCATCAACCAAGTCCCGATTCCTCCATTCGACATCCCGGTCAAGAAGATCCGGTCCGAATCGACGTGGTAGCGTGTGCGAAGCTCACGGATCGTGGCAAGAACCAGCTCCTCAGCCTGCCGCGTAAACCACGCGCCGGAAGGATAGGTCGGACAGGCCAGAAGATACCCATCGCCCAACCGCCCCCGCCATCGTTCGAGATAGGCATCCCCGGTGAAACCAGCCCCGTGTAAACAGACCACCAATCCGAGACTCTTCGAGGGGTCATACGTAGCTGGAATTGAGAGAGACAGGGGATAGGTCCGTCCGCGAACCACAACTTGTTCTTCAGGAAACATCCCGGCAGGTTGAGGCCCGTAGACTCGTCCAGTCTGGAGGATCTTCGTCACTCTCTCGATGGACACATTCGGATGGGCTTGAATGTCTTTCAGTAAGCGGTCGGCTTTTTCACCGTCCGTGGCATCCAGATATTGGAAGATCGCAGTTGCAAGAGACTTGGATTCATCCGCTGGGCTGGCGATAACGCTCGAACTCGCATTCACACAGCCCCATGAGAGAAGGAGCCCGACAAGCAAGAAGCCGATCACAGATCGCCTTCCAGGACAAGATCTTCCCCGATCGAGCGAGTCTTCACGTTGCGTAGCCTCAGTGCAGAAACGAGACGTGCAGGGCTCCTGCCCCCGATCACGTCCTTGGCATCATCACCACCAAGCAGCATCGGTGCGATGTACAAACGGACATGGTGCACGAGCTTCGCCTTCAGCATGGCTGCATGCAGCTCGCCACCGCCCTCTACCAACAAGGATGTCACACCCCGCTGACCCAGCTCGCGCATCAACGCGGGAAGCGAGACCTTTCCTCGCACGCTGGGAAGCGCAAGGACCTCAATGCCTCGCTTCAGAAGCACTCGTTTCCGTGCGGCAGATGCCAACTCGGTCGTGGCCATGATCGTTTTGGCGTTCCGTTGTTGAGAGAGAATGTGTGCGTTCAGGGGAATACGCAAGGTGCTGTCGACAACGATGCGGAGCGGTTGCCTTGGTCTCATTTTCCTAAGATCACGACCGACTCGCGCCGTCAGGGCAGGATTGTCGACCCGCACCGTACCAATCCCCACCAACACGGCGTCCATCTGGTCACGAAGCCGATGGACCTCTTCACGAGACTGTTTGCCGGTGATCCATTTCGATTCACCGGAAGCTGTGGCAATCTTCCCGTCGAGTGTCATCCCCGCTTTGAGCGTCACATGGGGGCGCTTCGTCTTCATCCAATAGGAATAGGCGATGTTCAATTTCTCCGCCTCATCACGAGCGACGCCGACGAGAACCGTGAGTCCGGCCCGCCGGAGCGCCGCCGCTCCCTTTCCCTTCACTGATGGATTCGGATCGGTCATGGCAATGACGACGCGGGTGACACCGGAGCGAAGAATATTCGGGACGCAGGGTGGCGTGCGCTTACGAAGATGACAACAGGGTTCAAGCGTCACATAGAGGGTGGCGCCACGGGCTCGACTGCCTGCTTGTCGAAGAGCCAGAACTTCCGCATGAGGAAGACCGGGACGGAGATGAAATCCCTTTCCGACGATCCGGCCATTTTTGACGACCAGAGCACCGACCATCGGGTTCGGACTGGCCGTCCCCCGGCCCTTCGCCGCCAGGCGAAGGGCCAGGGACATGTAGTGGTAATCTTGTTGGCTGCTGGTCACCGTCTCTTGCGGGACGCCGCCTTCGCCTTGGCGGACGGGCGTCGCGATTTGGCCGCGGCCTTCTTCGCATCGGCCTCGGCTAACGCAGCATGCGCGGCGGCGAGCCTGGCAATCGCGACCCGATAGGGCGAACAGCTGACGTAATCCAAACCGATTTGGTGGCAAAACTCCACGGAACTGGGATCGCCGCCGTGTTCGCCGCAAATCCCCAGCTTGATGCCAGGCCTGGTCTTTTGGCCACCGCCAATAGCCTGTTTCATCAACGATCCCACCCCTTCCCGATCGAGAGTGGCAAAGGGGTCGAATTCCATGATGTTGACCGTTCGGTAATAGTCAATGAACTTGGCCGCGTCGTCCCGCGAAAATCCGAACGTTGTCTGGGTCAAATCGTTCGTGCCGAACGAGAAAAACTCCGCTTCTTCGGCAATCCGATCGGCGGTCACCGCCGCCCTCGGCAACTCAATCATCGTCCCGATCAGATAGGAGAGCTTGACGTTGTAGCGCTTCATCGTTTCTTGGGCGACTTCACGAACCAAGTCTTTTTGCGACTTCATTTCCGAGACCATCCCGACCAAGGGAATCATGATTTCCGGGACGATCTTCTTGCCTTCTTTCGCTAATTCGCAGGCCGCTTCCATCACCGCGCGTGCCTGCATGCGCGTGATCTCCGGCATCGTAATCCCCAACCGGCATCCGCGGAGTCCCAGCATCGGATTGAATTCATGCAACTCTTCGACACGGGCCAGCAATCGACGCTTCTCGTCGAGCACGATGCCGTCTTTACCCGTCAACTCCAGCTGCGCGATCTCGACCATCAACTCTTCGCGCTTGGGAAGAAACTCGTGGAGCGGCGGATCCAGGAAGCGAATAGTGACCGGATACCCTTGCATCTCCCGATAGAGCCCAATGAAATCTTGCCGCTGCAGCGGCAAGAGCTGATCGAGGTATTTTTCGCGTTCTTCCTTGGCCCGGGCCAAGATCATTTTCTGCATGATCGGAATGCGGTCTTCCGCGAAAAACATGTGCTCGGTCCGGCACAGGCCGATTCCTTCCGCGCCGAACCCGCGGGCGATCTTCGCCTGTTCCGGCACATCCGCGTTAGCCCGCACGCGCAACCGCCGAAACTTGTCCGCCCACGACAGAATCGTCGCGAACCGTTGATACTTCTCGGACTTTTTCGGATCCAGCTTGCCCTGAATGACCTGAATGATCTCGGATTCGACAACCGGGATGTCGCCCTCATACACATTGCCGGTGGACCCGTTGATCGAGAGATAATCGCCTTCTCGGAAGGTCTTCGCGCCGATCCTGACGCTCTGTCCCTCCAGTACTTCAACGGCCTCGCACCCGGCGACACAGACCTTGCCCATTTGGCGGGCGACGACCGCCGCATGCGATGTCATCCCTCCACGGGCCGTCAGAAATCCAGCGGCTGCATCCATGCCGTGAATGTCGTCGGGGCTCGTTTCCTGCCTGACCAACACCACGCGATTCCCCGCCGCTTTCATTTCCACAGCCCGATCTGGCGTCAACGCAATTTTACCCGCCGCTGCCCCGGGACCGGCCGGTAATCCCTTGCCGAGTGGGTTCGACTTCGCCTCTTCCTTCGAATCGAAAATCGGATAGAGATATTGTGCGAGTTGGTCAGGCCCAATACGCTGCACCGCTTCCTGCTTGGAGATCAATCCCTCTTTCACCATATCAACGGCGATTTTGACCGCAGCGATGCCGGTCCGTTTGCCGACACGGGTCTGCAACATATAGAGCTTGCCCTCCTGGATGGTGAACTCCAGGTCGAGCATGTCCCGATAGTGTTTCTCGAGCTTTTTGTAAGTATGTCCCAGTTCCTTGTAAGCCTCTGGCACCTTTTTCGCGAGCTCGGTCACCGGCATGGGAGTTCTGATGCCGGCCACGACATCCTCGCCTTGGGCATTCATCAAACATTCGCCGAAGAACGCATGGTCGCCTGAGCTGGGGCTGCGGGTGAAGGCCACACCGGTACCGCTCGTCTCGCCCATGTTGCCGAAGACCATGGCCACGACGTTGACCGCGGTGCCCCAGGAGTCCGGAATCCCGTACAGCCGCCGATAGGTGATGGCCCGTGCGCCGAACCATGAGGAGAACACGGCGTTGATTGCCAGGCCCAATTGATCGAGGGGGTCATCTGGAAAATCTTTTTTCGTTTCTTCCTTGATGAGGGCTTTGAAACTGGCGACCAGCTCACGAAGATGCCGGGCATCCAAGTGCGTCTCGTGCGCCACGCCGACTTCCGTCTTTTTATGTTTGAGGATGGCTTCGAAATGTTCGCGTGGGACCCCCATGACAATACTGCCGAACATCGACACGAACCGGCGGTAACTGTCCTGCGCAAACCGGTCATTGCGCGTTCGTTCCGCCAACCCTTCCACCGTCTTCGTCGTGAGTCCGACATTCAAGACCGTATCCATCATGCCGGGCATCGACGCGCGAGCGCCGGACCGCACGGACACCAGCAACGGCCGTGCAGGATCGCCAAACCCCATGCCCATCGAGCGCTCCACACGTTTGAGCGCCTGTAACGTGGCCTCCCACATCCCCGGCGGATACTTCTTGCCGACCTTGTAATATTCGACGCAGGCTTCGGTTGAAATCGTAAAACCCGGCGGCACCGAGATGCCCAAATTGGTCATCTCCGCCAAGCCCGCGCCCTTGCCGCCAAGCAGCTCCTTCATATTGGAGGTGCCTTCGGCCTTGCCGTCACCGAAGTAGTAGACGTATTTCTTCGCCACGTCTGCGTCTCCTTTGTGGAAATTCGTTCCCGCCGGGTTATGCCCCTTGTACCACAATCTGGGAAAAGTCCGCGAACGACATGAATAATTCATCCACGTCCTTCAGCAGGGACAACCGATTGCTGCGGACAGCCTTGTCGTCGGCATTGACCATCACGGCCGAGAAAAACTCGTCGATCGCCGGCTTGAGACGAACCAATGCCTCCAGAGCCCGCGCATACTCACCGGCTTTGACGGAGGTTTGCACCCGGCTCCGTTCCTCTGCCACGGCTTTGTACAGCACGGACTCGACGGCATGCTGAAACCGCGCCGTCTCGACCGGTTCCCGCGTCCATTGCTCCTTCTCGACCAGCCGGTGGGCTCGCTTGAACCCAACCATCAAGGGATCAAACTCCGTCTGTGCCGTGACAGCTTCGAGCGCCTTCATTTTTAGGACGAGATCGACAAGATCAACCGCGTGACCGCGGGCCGGCTTCAAGACCGCCTCAATCACGTCATCCCTCAGGGCATGCACGATGCGGACGTAATGCCGAACACGTTCAAACATGAAATCTATGATTCTCCGCCGCCCTTCCTGCTCGAATCCTGGGACGCCTTTGAATCCGTCCTGAGCCACAAGGTTCATGGCCCGCTCAACATACGTCGCCAAATCAGTCCGCAGATTGGCTTCGAGGACGATCCGGACAATCGCCGTCGCATGCCGCCTCAGCGCAAATGGATCTTCGGAGCCTGTCGGCACAATACCGACATGGAAGAAGGCCGCGATGGAATCCAGCCGGTCGGCGAGCGACAGGACACGCCCCGCAACGGTCTTGGGCAACTCCCCTTCGATGGCCTTGGGAAGATACTGCTCTCGGATGGCCTGGGCCACCGCGCTCGATTCTCCATCGTGCTTGGCATATTCGCCGCCCATGATGCCCTGCAACTCGGGGAACTCGCCTACGATGCCGGTCAGGAGATCCGCCTTGGCCAACGCCGCTGCCCGTTCACAGACCTGTCGTAATTCATCCTGTGCGGGAGACAGATCTGCAGCGATGAACCCTGCTAAAGCTTTCACGCGTTCTTGCTTGTGCGCCATCGTGCCGAGCTTTTGGTGAAACGTAATCCCGCCTAATTTTTTCGCCCGCTCATCAAGGCGCACCTTCCGATCTTCGTCGAAAAAGAACTTCGCATCGGCTAGCCGAGCCGCCAACACCCGCTCGTTGCCTTCACGAATCAGGGACATATCCTTGGTACGGGTGTTCGCCACCGCAATGAAGTGGGCTGCCACTGTTCCAGTACTCTTCTGACGCAAGGAAAAGAATCCCTGGTGCTCCTTCATCGAGGTGATCAAAATCTCCTCCGGCACATCCAGATACGCTTCCTTGAACGACCCAATAATCGAAGTAGGCTGCTCCGTCGTATACACGGCCTGGTCAAGCAGGGCTTCGTCCTCGTTCAATTGCAATCCGGTCTTGTGGCAGATGGCGGCAATCTGCTCTTCGATCAGCTTGCGGCGGCGCTGCGGATCTGTAATGACGCCCTGGCGCTCCAATGTACTGACATAGGAGGCGGCATCGCGAGCAGAAACCCATTTCCCTCCACCCAAAACCCGATGGCCTTTCGTCTGATTCCCGGCCTTGATCCCAGCCGCTTCGATCGGCAGCACCGCGCCTCCATAGAGCGCTACCACCCACCGGACCGGCCGGGCAAAGCGCACGCCGGTCTCGTTCCATTTCATCGCTTTGGGAAACGCAAGACCCGACACCAGTTTCGGCAACGTGTCAACCAGCACGGTGGAAGCAGAACGGCCCTCTTCTCGTTTCACCGCGAACAGATACTCGCCTTTCGGAGTCTGGCGGACTTGCAAATCCTGAACGGCAACGCCCTGGCCCGCGGCAAATCCTATGGCGGCTTTAGTCGGCTGGCCGGCTTGGTCGTACGCGACGGCCTTCGACGGTCCCATCGCTTCTCTTGTCATGGATGTCTGTCGCACAGCCAGGCCATCGACCACGATCGTCAGACGGCGCGGTGTTCCCATCGTACGGATCGATTGAAAGGCCAACCGTTGCTCCTTGAACAACCGGTCGGCTGACTCCTTGAGGGAGGTCAGGGCAGGGAGAATAAACTGATAGGGCAGCTCTTCCACACCGATTTCCAGGAGCAGCTCGGCTGCGGACGGCGCGGAACTCCCTCGATCTTTCTTGGGCGTGGTTGTCCGGCGTCCCGGTTTCTTGTAAGTCGCCATACCTGTTTACGTTCGACCCGTCCTGGCTCTTGAACGAGACCGGCCCGGCTTCCCCCCGGCATTCCCGCGGTTCAACAGCGGATGTCCCATGGCGGCCCGCTCCTCGATGTACCGCTCGGCGCATTGCCGGGCCAATGCCCGTACTCTCGCGATGTATCCGGTCCGCTCCGCGACGCTAATGGCGCCTCGCGCATCCAGCAGATTGAATGCGTGCGACGACTTGATGCAGTAATCATAGGCCGGCAGGGTCAGACGCTTGTCGGTCTGCGCAAGCAGCCGCTTGGACTCGGCTTCGTAGGATTGAAACAGCTGCATCAACATCGGCACGTCGCCCTCTTCGAAGTTGTAGCGAGACCCCTGCACCTCGGTTTCATGATGAATATCGCCGTATTTGATGGTGTCCGTCCAAGCCAGATCGAACACGTTGTTCACTTGCTGCAAATACATGGCGATGCGCTCGGTGCCATAGGTGATCTCACCCGTGATGGGAGCAAGTTCGATCCCGCCGATTTCCTGAAAGTAGGTGAACTGAGTGATTTCCATTCCATCCAACCGCACTTCCCAGCCGAGTCCCCAGGCACCGAGCGTGGGCGATTCCCAATCATCCTGGATGAAACGGATGTCGTGCTGCTTGGGATCGATTCCCAACCGGGCCAGGCTCTCCAGATAGAGCTCTTGGATGTTATCGGGAGAAGGCTTGAGCACCACTTGATACTGGTAGTAGTGCTGCATGCGATTTGGATTTTCCCCGTAGCGACCGTCCGTCGGACGGCGGCAGGCTTGGGCATAGGCCGACTGCCACGGCTCCGGGCCCAATGATCGGAGAAAGGTCGCAGGATGAAACGTGCCGGCCCCCATCTCCATGTCATAAGGCTGATGCACGACGCAGCCGTGATCAGCCCAGAAGTGATGAAGCGTGAGGATCAGGTCTTGAAAATTCACGGAAGGTCCAACCTGAACGGAGCAAATAACCGAACGGAAACCCCATCTAACAAATTGACCGGGCAAGCTAACAAGAATGGTTTTCTCCTGTCAAGCAACGCTCCCCCTGCGATCAATAGGTTGCGAATGACTTCTCGACTGTCTGTTGGCCTTCGGCGCTATTCGCGTTGTTGACTCCCCCCTACTCTTACTGCCAGCGATCCAACTCGGAAAAGTGTTCCTCTCCTCACTTTCCCATATTGAGTATCAGCCGAGAACTTGTATCCGCTGCCGGAAGAACCCTACATCGACCATTCCTCTTTTTTCCCACATTTCAGAAGATTGTCCCCTGCCCATCTCTGTTAATAGTGAATGCTCTCCCCTTCACACTAGTAAGGCGCTTTCGGTTTTTTGCCATTTTCCCTTTGTAATTCAATCCTATTTCAGTGGCACTTCTCTTGCTTATGGCCTCTGTGATCAATATGCGACCCCCAATCAACAAGGCCCCCCGACAATTCCTCTTTGGCACAGTGTGTCAGATTGTTTTGGGAGTCCTATTCCTCTCACTGACTGGCTGCGGAGCTGGCCAGCAGGGAGACCCAGCGATTACGACCACTGCCACTCCCACAGGCGTGATGGCAAGCTTGCAATGGGATCCTGTCAATGATTCCAGTGTTATCGGCTATTACATCCATTACGGGAGACAATCTCCTGGGCAAGCGGGCTCCTGTGCCTATGACGACGTGAGATTCGTGACCACCCCTTCTGGCACCGTTACAGGCCTCGACACCAACAGCCTCTACTACTTTGCCGTGAGTGCGTATAATGGAGTCGAAAGTGCCTGCTCAAATGAGGTTTCTACCAACACGTAGATCCTGCCTCTTCCCCTAAGCCCTCACCTCATGTACCTCCTTTTTCGGACCTCCCATCAGCTTCATTGACTCCCCCCAGCTGATTTGCTAGCTTCAGCCCCCGCGTGTGAGTAACGATCACGAAGAACGACATCTTATAGAAGACTCTCATCGCCTATTCTCCCGAAAGGAGTTTCCATGGCCGCCTCATCAACGTCGTCGACCCTGCTCACGCTGCTTCACAACAAAGCGGCGCAGCTTCGCATCGAAAGCGTCCGGTCAACCAGTGAAGCAGGAAGCGGTCATCCATCCAGTTGTTGCTCCGCCGCTGATATCGTGGCCGCGCTTTTTTTCTCTGTCATGCGGTTTGATCCTCAACACCCGAAGGCCGCCAACAATGATCGATTCGTCCTGTCCAAAGGCCACGCTGCCCCGCTACTCTACGCTGCCTGGGCCGAAGCGGGGCTGTTTCCCAAAAGCGATCTCTTGAAACTGCGCACATTGACGTCCGATCTGGAGGGCCACCCAACACCCCGATTGTCTTTTGTCGATATGGCCACCGGATCATTGGGTCAAGGGTTGGCCGCCGGTATCGGCTTGGCGCTGAACGCCAAACGGCTTGAGAAAAATACGGCCCGAACCTATGTCCTGATGGGCGACGGGGAATCGGTCGAAGGCTCAGTCTGGGAATCGGTGGAGCTGGCGCGGCAATTCAAACTCGACAATCTCTGCGCCATCGTGGACATCAATCGCCTAGGACAAAGCGATCCGACGATGCTCCAACACGACATGAAGGCGTACAAGTCTCGCTGGGCCGGGTTCGGGTGGAACGCGTTGGTCGTGGACGGACACAATCTCAAAGCCCTGCTTGCGGCATTTGCGAACGCCGCGAAGACCAAAGGCCGACCCACGGTGCTGTTGGCCAAAACGTTTAAGGGCAAGGGCATCTCCTTCATGGAAAACCACCCCAGCTGGCACGGGAAACCGATTCCGAAGGGAGCGGAAACTCAGAAGGCCATCGACGAGCTGACGAAACGCATCAAGCCGACGAAGGCTGTCCCGAAATTCAAATTGCCTCCTGCGGCGTCTTCTCGCACCGCATCGGCCAAACTCATGGCGCCTCCCGCCTACAAGATCGGTGACACCGTCGCCACGCGTGAAGCCTTTGGCGCGGCACTGGCAGCCTTAGGAGAGGCTAACCCCTCGGTGATCGCCCTTGACGCCGACGTCAAGAACTCGACCTACACGGATAAATTCGGGAAACAGTTTCCCGATCGGTTTTTCGAGAATTTCATCGCGGAGCAAAATATGCTGGGCGCTGCAGCCGGTCTCTCCGCCTGTGGCAAGATTCCATTCGCCGCGACCTTCGCCGCATTTTTTACACGCGCCTACGACTTCATTCGCATGGCCGCGATCAGCGGATCGAACATCAAGCTGGTCGGCACCCACGTCGGCGTGAGCATCGGTGAGGATGGCCCGTCGCAAATGGGATTGGAAGACATCGCGATGATGGCGGCACAGCCAGGCGTCACCGTCCTCTATCCATCGGACGGCACCTCTACCTATCGGCTGGTGGAAGCAGCCGCAACACACAAAGGAATGGTCTATATCCGTGCCGGCAGGCCGAAGAGCCCGGTGCTCTACAACGCGGGAGAGCACTTTCCCATTGGAGGCAGCAAAGTCCTGCGCCAGAGCGCATCCGACGTCCTGACCATCGTCGCGGCAGGTGTTACCTTGTTCGAGGCGCTGAAAGCCCACGATCAATTGAAAGCTGCGGGCATTGCCGTCCGTGTCATCGATCTGTACAGTATCGTTCCCATCGACCGCACGACCTTGTTGGACAGTGCCAGAGCCACTCACGGCCGTATCCTGACCGTCGAAGATCACTACGCGCACGGCGGCTTGGGTGATGCGGTGCTCAGCGCGGTTGGAACCGAGGGCATCAAGGTTCACAAACTCGCCGTCCGCGTGATCCCGCACAGCGGTAAACCCGAAGAACTCGTGGACCACTTCGGCATCGGCGCTCGGTCGATCATTGAGACAGTCAACCAGATCATCAAGTAATCCCTGCCTTATGCCGATATGCCTTTCTGAGCAGCCGATGCGACGGGAACCATCTGCCGGGTGTGGCAGCCACAGGCAGGACCGGATGAAGACCCTGGCGGCAGAACCAATTATTCGGTAAGATGTTTTCGTCACGAAGTGGTTATGTGATAGTCCGCGGACGTTGCGCGATGTAGCGAATGCATGCCGGACTGAGAATGAAATCGGAGGCGACAACGCCACACTCTTATTCCTCGGGAAGAAAAGGAGACACATAGGATGCGAAGAACAGCAGGATTGTCGGTCGTGGTCACTGGATTTGCGTTGATCTTGTCGGGAGGGATGGCGTTTGCTGATGATGATCCCCCCTTGCCCCCGGTTCCAGCCGAGTATGCCGACAAAAAGATGCCGGCGGGAGGATGGACGGATCCGAAGGCCATCGAAGAAGGCGAGCAGATTTACAAGGGCGATATCAACCCGAACGTCAATTGCGGCAGCTGCCACGGCAAGGACGGCACACCGGTCAAGAAAGGCGCGCGGGATATGC
>Ga0194120_10004320_pt1 | contig 22081 bp, 20 predicted proteins | sample TA2MahCa65mmetaG_FD_148642 | JGI IMG/M metagenome (GOLD analysis project Ga0194120, IMG submission 148642) | Freshwater microbial communities from Lake Tanganyika, Tanzania - TA2015019 Mahale Deep Cast 65m | ecosystem: Environmental > Aquatic > Freshwater > Lake | place: Tanzania: Lake... | reverse complement strand
TAAGTCCGGCAAAACGCTTGTGGAAGTCTTCGTTAAACCTACGGATGAAGAACTCGGCGATGGGAACGATGTCTTCCCGACGCTCTCTCAGCGGGGGAATGTGGATCGGTATCAGTTCGAGCCTGTAGAAGAGGTCGCGCCGGAACATCCCGGCATCTACCGCGGCCGAGAGGTTGATGTTCGTTGCGGCGACGATGAGTGCATCGACCCGAATGTCCTTGACGCCTCCTACCCGTCGGAAAACACGATTTTCGATCACCTGGAGCAACTTCACCTGCAAGCCGAGGGGAATCTCACCGATTTCGTCGAGGTAGATCACTCCACCCGACGCCAGTTCAAACTGCCCTTTCTTCATCTGCTTGGCGTCGGTGAAGGCGCCCTTCTCGTGACCAAAGAGTTCGCTCTCGAGCAGCGTCTCGGGCAAGGACGCGCAGTTGATAGTTACGAAGGGACGACTGCGCCGGGGGCTGCGCTGATGTATGACCCGGGCAATGAGGTCTTTGCCGGTGCCCGACTCACCGGTCAGGAGCACCGTAGGCGCTTCACTACGGGCGACCTTATCAACCAGCAGCAGGATTTCCCGCATCTGGGGCGACTCGGCGATGATGTTGCCGGTGTCGAACTGCCGCTGCTCGACGACTTGCAGGCGGGAAACTTCACTCGAGAGGCGCTGCATCTGCAAGCCTTTCTCGAGTTGCTGTTTGACCTCTTCGAAGACGAACGGCTTGTTGATGTAATCGTAGGCGCCCCGTTTCATCGCTTCGACAGCGGTTTCAATCGTCCCAAAGGCGGTCATGAAGAGGACGACCAGCCGGGGATCGCGGGCGCGTAACTCGACGAGCAAGTCTATACCCTGCACACCGGGAAGTTTGTTGTCGAGGATGACCGCCTCGGGGGCAAATGAGTCGAGTCGGGTAAGCCCGTCTTCTCCCGAGTCGGCGGTTTCGACGGTATAGCCCAAGGTTTTAAGATTCTTCGCCAGTGACCATCGGATCAGCTTCTCGTCATCTATAATGAGGACTTTGACGCCGTTCATTAGACTGCCTCTATGCTGCGACCATGCACCGGCAAGGTTACCTTAAAAGTCGTCCCCAGACCCCGGTCAGACTCTGCTGTAAGATGGCCGCAATGATTCTCGACAATCGAGCGGCAAATAGAGAGTCCAAGCCCGGTGCCCTGGTGCTTGGTGGTGAAGAATGGCTTGAAGATATCGAGCATTATCTCTTTGGGAATGCCGGATCCGGTATCGGCAACGGTAGCGAAGACGAAATCCTCGTCAAGGCCGCTTTTGATCATCAGAGATCCACCATCCGGCATAGCCTGAATTGCGTTTATGAAGAGGTTAAGGAAGACCTGACTCATCTGTTGTTGGTCCAGTAGCACCGGTGGAGGTTCAGAATCGAGATCTACATTCAATTCAATATGCGCTTCGCGCCGCTGTGCTTCAAGCAGAGTGAGTGCTCTACGAATCGGATCGTTTAGACTACCGACCGCGAACTCGGGCAACGTTGGCCGGGCATATGAGAGGAGGTCGTTCACAGCCCGATTGATGCGGCTCGTCTGATGCAGGATTTCCTCGAATATCTGCGCCCGCTCATCGCCCTGCGGCAGTTCAGCGATAAGGACTTGCATGGCGCTTGAAATACCGGCAATCGGGTTCTTGATCTCGTGCGCTATTGAGGCAGCAAGTTCCCCCACCTGTGCCATCTTTTCAGCACGCTCCAACTCGGCTTTATGAGAGGATTCGAGTTCCTGCCGCATCTGTTCGAGTCGGTCGCCGAGGCGGTTGATACGTTCGGCTAACGAGCCAAGTTCATCGTTACGACCGGTTTCTATACGGGTCTTGAACCTGCCGCGTTCGAGAGCTGCGATCCCTTCATTGATCCGCCGGATCGAACCCTTGACGAAACGAAAGTGGACCAGAAATGCAGTCCCGCCTACGATCAAGACCAGCACCACCGACGATCCGACAAGCAGCATGCGGGTCCGCTCGAGCACCTCACCGGCTTGCAGAATTGTAATCCGTCCATCTTCAAGTTGGCGGCGCTGCCGGATGAGATACCGGTCAAAAAGCACATTTAGCAGCAGGATCGCCAGGATTGCTACAGTGGCAAGCGATGTCAGTATTCGGGTGCGTAGCGAACCGGACATCTAATCAACCGTTCTTTCGATCGGTTGGTGGTAAGTTAGCCGTAACATCATAAGCGCACCAAATGCGATGCCGTAGAATATAAAGGCCCAGGTAAGCGAGACTCGAAAACCTTGTCCCATCGAAAGGGCTACCGCAAAGGGCGACGCGACAACGCTTGCTGCGCCATTCACAGCCCAACACCAGGCGATTGTGGAAGGTCCTCCCGGGGCGGCAAATTGCATCCCGGCCGGCAGGGGAATCCCCATTGCAAAACCGAGCGGCAGAAGAAGCAGGACAATCAATGCTACCCGAACGCCCATCGGCATCGACAACGCCCATGAGTTGATCGATGCACCTTGAAAGATATGCAGCATAGCGAAGAGAGCGATGACAGCAAAAGCCAGAACGTGCCATTCGAACTTCCTGCTGCCTATGATCTTGAAATCGGACGTTTGTCTTGGGGAGAAGAACAGACTTCCCGATCCGCTGGCGATGAGCATCAATGCTACCACCGCACCAGCGGAATAGACCGGATTCTCAAGCAGCAGCATGAAACGTTGAATCAGCACCGTCTCGATCATAATATAGGCCAGGCCAATACCGGCAAAGTAGGTTAGCAGCCAGCCTCGCCCCGGCAAACCACTTATCCGCTCTCCCCAAACGAGTAGCGGCAGGAAGATTACCAGAAGAGTCGATGCGATGGAAAGTATCAACAGCCAGAGTAGCGTATAGGTTGCATAATAGTTGAACTTCTGCCCTTCCCGGATCTCAAAGACTCTAAGGAAGTCCTTCATTTTCAACATATTGAAGAAGAAAGGTCGCTCGTCGATACTGGGTGACACGTCGAAAGGGTAGGAGGCGTAGAAGGCTTCCCGGTTCCTGGATTCGATGAGCGTGCGAAAATGGGGGTCGGGGCGGGCGTCGGGGGCGTAAACCAGTTCGAAGCCGAGATCGGCTATGTCGTGCCGGAAGCGGTTGATTTCATCGGATGTGAAGGGTTCTCCTTTGAAGATCAACGTTGCAAGACTCTCGTATCTGGCTATAAGAATGCCTTGATCCGGGCGTTCGATGCCAAGACGGCTCGCTGCTTCGAGGTAGAGCGACACCAGCCGCAGAGCTTGGCGCGGCGGCGTGAAGAAGAACCTTGTAAACGAGAAGATTCCGCCCGGTTTGAGCGCCCGCAGATAATCCTCGAAGGCTTCTACGGTATAGAGGTTGTTTTCGCTTAAAGCGTAGGCTCCGGCAGTGGTCGCAGCCCAGGTGTCGATCATCGCCACCTGCAGGAGGTCATACTTGCCGGGATTACGTCTTGCGAAAGCCCTACCTTCGGAGACGATGGCCCGCACCTTGGGATGCTTGTAGAGATAGCCGTTGAACTGCCCCAGCGCATTATTCATGGCATCAAAGATGAGGGGATTGACATCGACCGCGTCGATGCGCTCTGCTCCGGTGATCAACCCGGTCAAGACGTCCCGCCCTCCGCCACACCCTATTACCAGCGTCTCGCCATTGCCCTTCAGGCGATGCGCCAGCGACGTCAGGTCGTAGATAAGGTAGTTGATAGGTGCGAGGTTGCGGCCGTCGAAGGGGAGAACCGGTGTGGCGGCGCCGTCATCGATCAGGAGACTGAGGTGTTCCATTATCGGCAGCGGATAGCGCGGCGATGGACACCAGGTATAGACTGCATCGGTTCCGGGCTTGAACGGGATACCGAACGTCAAGCCCCGACATCCGCTGTCCTTTGCTATAGACGATCTTTAGCCAACCAAAGCGGTCGTTCGTCACGCCGGCCGTGAGTATCAGGAGGCCAAGCAACACCACTACAATTTGGCGTCGTCCTGTAGAAAAGCAGAGCGCGGCAGCAAGCCCGATGAGCGCTATGTAGAACGCGGCTGATTCGCCTCCCGCCCAGTTTAGCAAGGGGATGACAGTTAGGGCTCCGAGACCAGCGCCTACCAAATCCCAAGCGTATAGAGCTCCGATTTCACGAGGGCGGGACGCGAATAAACCGCTGACGACGAGGCCCGCGAAGCCGAAGGGAATCGCGGAGAGGATGTAAATTACGGCTAACTTGCCGCCGATCTGATTGGGCGGCAAATAAGCATTTACCGGTATTCGGAATGCGATAAAGAGGACAACCGGAACTGAAATTGCATAGAGAGCGGTGTAACGGGCACCCCACCGTCCCAAGTCTTCGGCCTGGAAGTGCGTCGGATAGCGATGGACTACGAGACCGGCTGCCGCCAGACCTAACATCGCTACCGAAAGCGCCATAAAAGCAAAATGATAGAAGAGCGTTGCCGAATAGACGCGCACCAGCGTCAGTTCGAACAAGAGGAGAGATAGACTGAGGGCAAAGATGCCGAAGAAGCGCACTTTCACGCAACTTCTCCATTCAAGGCAGGATACCTGACGATCCGCGGATTGTCAGGGTCCGTGCAGTCCAATTGAACACGGGAAGACATCAGGAGAAGATACGACATCTCACCAATGAATCCAACCGCTTCGCTGCCTCCCAAACCGCCGTTGCCCATCTGATGCAGAGGCGATATATTAGTTATGGCCTCGGCGGGTTGATTGGCGTTCAACATGAAAGACCACACCGGACCTAAGTAAATGAGACATCCCCATATCACTATCAAGCGCGCCGGAACCGTCAGGCGTCCTCCTCTGCCACTTCTCCAAACGATGCCGGATATCATCGCTCGGGCACGAGAGGTGAGTAGTTTGTCTGCCCGTCCCTGCCGGGTTGCGGTAGCAGCAGCCCACGACGATGCTGCCATAGAAGCCGTTATCGCGGCACATCGCGAAGGGATTGCCGACGGTCTCCTCTTTGGCGATGAGATACGAATTCGTGAACTGATTGCAAAGCATTCCGGTGAATCCACCGGCCTAATGGTAGTTCCGACCACGGGCGATGAGGAATCTGCAGAGGCGACTGCAGCAGCAGTGGCAGATCGGTCCGCCGACATCGTAATGAAGGGGATTCTACCCACCTCGAAATTACTGAAGTCTTTGTTGAAGCAGAAATATGGTCTGCGACGCAAGGGGCTTCTATCGCATACGGCCATCCTATCGCCGTCACGCTATCCGAAGTTGCTTGCGGTAACCGATGGCGGTATGGTCATCAAGCCCACTTTTGAACAGAAGGTCGAGATCATACGCAATGCCGTCATGGTGAGTCGGGCATTAGGCATCGAGCGACCGCGGGTAGCGGTCCTTACTACCATAGATCATGTAATTGAGGCATTTCCTGAGACCTTTGCCGCAGCCGCTCTCGCCAAAATGGCGCAGCGGGGCCAAATCAAGCACTGCGACATCGACGGTCCGATGAGCCTCGACACCGCAGTCTGGCCGCCTGCAGTAGAGCAGCAAGGGATCGATTCGACTGTTGCCGGACAGGCCGACGTCGTTGTGGCCGACTCTATTGAGGAAGGCAACATCCTGGCAAAATCTCTCATCCAATTCGGCGGTGCCGCCTTCGCTGGCGTTATTGTAGGCGCCAAAGTTCCGATTAGCCTTGTCTCTCGAGCCGATCCGGCTTTCAACAAACTCTCCTCGATAGCCTTGGCGGTTCTGGTCTCACACTTCTTAAAGCGCTAATGTCTCCTATCAAGTTTGGCCTGCCTTTCGCCGGGCGCTGCCGGACGTTGGACGACCTGATTACGGCAGCAGAAGGGCGCATTTCCAACGAAGGCCCCTTTCGCGTCGTCGTAGCGTCTGGCGAAGACCGCTTGTCGCTGCAGGGCCTGGAAATTGCTCGCCGCCGTGGTTGGATCGAGCCGATCCTGGTCGGGCACCAAAGACATATTACAGAATATCTTACAGAACTTGGCGAACGCAAGTCCAACTGGAAGGTGATTCCGGAAAAGGATCATTCGGTCGCGACTGCAAAGGCAGCTAAACTGGTTCAACAAAGCCGTGCCGACATCCTGATGCGAGGGCGATTGCTGGCACGCGACTTCTTTCAAGCCTTATTCGATCCTGCACTCGGACTGAGAAAGTCGGGGGATTTTTGGACCAATATCGTCGCATTGAAGGTGCCGACTGTTGAGCGATTGTTGCTGCTGTCCGACTGCGCTCTTATCGTCGAGACCGATTTGACCGGACGACTAAGATTGATCGAACGAGTCGTCGAATTCGCCGGTCAACTCGGCATCAAGGACCCGCGGATTGCGCTACTAGCGGCTGTGGAGACAGTGACACCTGGCATGCCAGTGGCATTGGAAGAGGCGATCATTGCCAAGATGAGTGAACGGGGGCAGTTTCCGAAGGGAGTCTCAATCGACGGGCCGCTTTCGCTGGACCTTTCAATCAATCTGAAAGCGGTGGAAAAGAAGAAGATGGAGAGCAAGGTGGCAGGGCTGGCTGACATTCTCATAGTCAATAACATTCACGTCGGCAACGTTCTATTCAAGTCGCTTATTACACTCTGCGGTGCAAGTTCGGCTTCAGTCATAGCCGGGGCGCCGTTTCCGATCATCCTCACGTCGCGCAGTGAAAGCCCGGAAAACATCCTTAATTCCATCGCCCTCGCGATCATTATGGCCGGGCGCAAGTCCAAATATTCCTAAAATGAATGGGAGGATACTGAAAGATTCCTCAAGCCCCTCTACAGTCCCCCCGTAGAGGGGGGGACGTGACGTGAACGAATTGCACCCCCCTATAACGATCAGAGGGCGGGATTAATCCCGCCCTCCAAGATCAAGTAATCACGCCCCGTCAACAATCTCCCACTCTCAACTCACGCACGACACCTCTTGCGCACAATGTCGCATATTTGCTCAAGTTGATCCTCCCTCAATGCCGTCCCGCTTGGTAAACAGAGGCCGTTCGCAAACAGACTCTCGGATACGCTGCCGCCAACGAATTCACAATCCGCAAACACGGGCTGTAGGTGCATCGGCTTCCAGAGGGGGCGCGATTCGATGTTTAGCGCGTTGAGAGCGGTATATATGTCTTGCCAACCGGCGCCGAACTTCGCAGGATCGACGGTTAAACATGTAAGCCAGCGTGTGGATCGGAATCCTTTCGGTTCGGGCATAAACTCGATGCCGGGCAGGTCGCTTAAGGAACGGGAATAATAGTCGAATATTGCGCGTTTTTGCTCGACGCGCTGCGCCAGGACTTTCAACTGGCCACGACCGATCGCTGCCAGCACGTTGCTTAGGCGGTAGTTGTAACCGATTTGGGAGTGCTCATAATGGATTGCGGGATCGCGCGACTGAGTGGAAAGGAAGCGGGCTTTTTTGATAAGTTCCTCATCATCTGAAACGAGCATCCCTCCTCCTGAAGTGGTGATGATCTTGTTGCCGTTAAAGGAGAAGGCAGCCAATTTTCCGAATCTGCCGGTCTGCTTTCCGTTGTATGTTGCGCCGAGGGCTTCTGCGGCATCCTCAATTATGGGGACGCCGAACTTTTCGCATATTGCGGTGAGCGGTTTCCAGTCGGCACTTTGCCCGATGATGTCGACAATGATGGCGGCTTTGGGGAGCTTGCCTTGTGCTGCTTTGTGCCTAAGCGCATCTGCGAGCAAGTCGGGGCTCATATTCCAGGTTGCAGCGTCGCTGTCGATGAACACCGGTTTGGCGTTGACATAGGAAATAGCGTTGGCGGTTGCTGAGAAGGTGAATGTGGAGCAAATGACTTCATCGCCGTGCTGCACGCCTAACAGGATCAGCGCCAGATGTAGTGCGGCAGTGCCGGAACTGAGCGCGGCGGCGTAAGGCATTGAATGCCAAACAGCAAACTCCCGTTCGAACGCGTCAACGTGAGGGCCAAGCGGGGCAATCCAATTGGAAGCGAAGGCATCCTTCATGAACTCGAGTTCGTAGCCCTCATCAGATATGTGCGGAGGTGAAAGGTAGATTCGTGATGGGGGCATATTTACTTGATTGTTAATGATTTATATCGAGTCTTCGGAACCAATGCTTGGATGCAAACGGTGTAATATTCCCAAATCGGAAATACTCCACAATGATTGCGTTCTTTGGGAATATACCCTCGCACATGCCACAGGATGTGCACAAATACTTCTTAACAACGAAATGGACATTCTGCCTAATACGCATAATTTAATTTCCTATTGTCAATTCCTACCAAGCGGTCACATTTAGCTGAGATAACACCTGGAGTCGCCCTGAGAAGTCCGGGCGACTCAGGTTGTCCCTGCACCCAGGCTATTAAGGCAGCAGGAAGATTTAGACCGGCAAAATGGGAGAAGGGGTACCCACCGCCGAAACGTGGATTCATTTCAAGAAGAAATATATCCTCACCGACAACAAATATGTCGCAATCAAGGTTACCAATGTGCCGCAGAAATCTGCCTATTGTGACGCCTATCCTGTATATGGCATCGTTTTCAACTATCTCTGCCCTATCGGTTTCGCCCGCGCGCATAGTTATTTTTCTGCGTATAGCAACCCCCCTGTTTTCTCCCGCTAAATCGTTGATAACATCGAGTCCATACTCAGTACCAATCAACTTCTGCTGGATCAGAATATTGCTTTCAGTCCGACCGTCGCCAAAGTGCCTAAGCAGCGAGGACTCAATTTGTCGCTTTACAAGCGCATATGAAGTCCCAAGTTCTTTAAGATCCTTTGCAGTCTGTATGCCGATCGAAGCACTTCCCCAACGCGGCTTTATAATAAGTGGAAAAGTAACAATGTTTTTTTCCAGAGCAGCCAGCGTCTCATCAATATCGAGCATCGTGTGGGGATAGTTAATTCCATTACGCGCACAAAATGCACCTGTAACATACTTGTCGCCACAAATATCGATGACACTTCGCTCGGAAACCAACGGGAATGTTCCAAGCGAAAGAAAACGATCCCGTGCTTCAGCCAATATCGGAAGTTCCAGATCGTTCAAGGGTATCAGTAATGCCACCCGCTCCCTCATGCATATATCAAGCAAAATGTCAATATAATTGTCGCTCGAAGATTCCGGAACGATATAACCTATATCTGCGTCCGCGAGCGCCGGCGCAAAAGGGCTTGCGTCTGCGGCGATAATCTTGCTGCCAGACGGAAGTTCCTCACGAAAATACTGCAATAAGTAATTGCGGCGACCGGCGCAAGTGAAAAGAACGTTCATGAGAAACTGATTTCCTGCTTCAATCCGGACCGGAAGGTTGCGAGTGAAGGTTCAACCTGGCGGGAATCGGTCGCCACGCCGCGGCTGAAGAGGACAGCGCCAACCGTGCTAAAGAGCACCTTGAGGTCGGTGAGGTAAGACGCTCGCTCGATATATTGCACGTCGAGTTCGAGCCGGTCGTCCCAGTTTAGGAGGTTTCGGCCTGAGATCTGGGAAATCCCGGTGATGCCGGGAGGCACTTGAAACCGGATGCGCTCGCGTTCGGTATAGTAGGGTAGATATTCGACCAGCAGCGGCCTGGGCCCGACGAGGCTCATCTGGCCCTTCACGACATTCCACAATTCGGGCAACTCATCAAGACTGGTCTTTCTGAGGAAGCGCCCGAAAGGGGTGAGGCGGTCGGCGTCGGGCAGCGGACGTCCTTCACTGTCGGTCGCATTGGTCATCGTGCGATACTTATGAAGCGTGAAAGTCCTTTCGAACTGTCCTGGACGTATTTGACTGAAGATGACAGGTGAGCCGAGTTTGACCCTTACCATTACCGCGAGGATGGCGATCAGCGGCGACAGGACAATCAGCGCCATCAGCGCAGCCGTCAGGTCGAAAGCCCGCTTGGCGAGCCAATAGGATCGGCTCCAGACGGGGGGGCGGACGGTTTCATAGTCGCTTGTCGCCCGGTTGCTCATCCAGCCATCGCCTTTAGATACCACTGCACTGTCTCCGTAACGCCCTGCTCAAGCGACACAACCGGATTGTAGCCAAGCCCACGAAGTTTGGTGATGTCGGGACAGCGGCGGGGAGTGCCACCGGGGCGAATCTCGCCGGGGATGACGCGGATGTCACGTCCCAGCGCCCTGCCAATCTGCAATACCAGTTGGAGAATGCTGACTTCGTTATCCACACCGATGTGATAAACATTCTGGTCTTCACCCTTGTCGATCACGCGCAAGAGGCCATCGGTAAAGTCGCGCACATGGCAGAAAGCACGAGTCTCTCTTCCGTCTCCTTGAATAGGCAAAGGGATTTCGCCGGTTGGATAGTCTTGGAGTAACCGGGATATCTTGACCGCAAGTTCGGGTATGACATGCTCGTAGCCCATATCCGGACCGTAAACATTGTGCGGCCTGAAGACAACAGTTCGGAATCGTCCCCGGCCGAAATTGAAGGATAGAATTTCGCCGATGAGTTTCGATCCACCATAAGAATAGCGCGGATTAGTCGGATCGGGGATGGACATCGGCACTCTTTCATCGGTGGGGACATAAGGCGGTGTCTGATAGACCTCCGAACTCGAAGCAAATATGTAGTTGGCGACACCAGCCTCCTTACAAGCCTCCAGCACATTCAGTGTGCCAATAAGCCCAACCGAAAGGACCAGTTCCGGCTGTTCATAGAAATAGCGCGTCCCGTTGATGAAGGCAAGGTGACAAACTGTATCGATCCCCTCTATTGCGGCTTTGACGCTCCCTGCATCCCGAATATCCGCTTCGACGAACTCGACTTGTTCCATATAGTGCCCCAACTTCGATGCGGAGCCACGGAAGTTGTTGTCCAGAATCCGAACGAGGTCACCGCGATCGACCAAAGCCTTGACGAGATAAGAGCCGAGAAAGCCCGAGCCCCCGGTAACGAGAATGCGATTATTTTTTGCCGAGGGCATGATATTTGATCCCTGCAGGAAGTACAATTGATGGAGTGAAGATATTCCAGACGTCGTATATCAATCCCGGGCGATTCATTAATGTCGCCATCGCTTCGATGTCAAGTGATGAATAGCGTCTGTTGTTGTTGAGGATCATTGCCACGTCAGTGTTGCGAAATGCCTCATCCTCGGACACACATTCGATCCCGAGCCGCTCGATGTCTTCGCGCGGGACAATATGGTCATGTCCTTTAATGCGGGCTTTGGGATAGGTGTTGCGGATCATCTCAATGAAATTCAGCGCTATCGAACCACGCAGGTCTGAGGTATCGGGCTGGCCCTTGAACGCGAGGCCAAGAAGTGATATTGTCGGATTGTGACGGTTCACAAGCCAGCCGTCAAGTTTGTGAAACACCTGCGTAACTAACTCTTCGTTGGTGCGTCTGCCGAGTTGGACCAGGCGCGGGATGAAGTTGTAGTCCTTCATAGAGTGGACCAGAATGTGGGGGTCCTTCTCGAGACAAGGCCCTCCGACAAAGCCGGGCAGCGCGATGTTGGTGCGGACGTAGAACTGATTCGCCGCAGAAATAACCTCTCGTCCATCGATCCCCAGGCTCTCAGCCATTAACGCCACTTCATTGCCGAAAGCAAAAAAGAGGTCGCGGTAGGAGTTGTCGAGCAACTTGATCAATTCTCCCGATTCATAACTTGTAACTGGCACGACCGATGAAGTGAGGCGGTGGAAGATATTTGCAGCGCGAATCACGGTTGCACGTTCGTCGGTGCCAACTATCTGTGGTAATTGGAAGAGTTCTTCCAGTGCCTTGCCTTCTATCGTCCTCTCGGGGCAAAAGCTGAGATTGAATGACTTACCGGTGGCCTCGAGGATGGGTTTCACAATTTTACGTGTGGTGCCGATACGAACAGTTGAGCGAAGTATCACCATTGCGCCGTCGCGCATATTGGCGGCAATCTCTCGCGCGACGTTCTCCACCATATCGAGTCGAGGCTCGTGTCTTGCGTCGAGCGGAGTTCCGACTGTAATGATGTAGAGGTCGTGGGCTTCCTTTTGGGGGATTTTTCCGGAAAAGCGGAGGTTGCCACTCCTCATTCCACGACGCAGCATAACGTCAAGTCCCAGTTCATAAAAGTGTGCACCGCCTTGATTGAGTTTGCCTAATATTGTGGGATTGACTTCAATGCCATCTACTTCGAATCCGCGATCTGCCATGGCAGTGGCAAGCGTCAATCCGACATACCCCATACCCATAATACAGACACGATTGTCCTGATTCACAAATCACCTTTCGGTTGAAATTCTGATTGGAGGGCGAACCATTCGATGGTCTGCTTAAGCCCGTCATCGAGTTGGGTCGCCGCGATAAAACCTATTTCCTTGTTTGCGCGTGAAACATCGAGAAATCTTCGGGGCGCTCCTGTCGGCTTGGTCTGGTCCCATACAATTCGACCTTCATAATGGGAAATTCGCGCAATGAGAATAGCAAGTTCTCTGATGGATGTTTCGCAACCACTGCCGAGGTTAAGCGGGCGCTCGTCGTTATAGTGCTCGAGAGCTAATGCAATGCCATTGGCGGCGTCGGTTACAAAGAGAAAATCCCGTGTAGCACTTCCATCACCCCAGACGACTACTTCGGGCAGACTATTTCTTGTAGCATCTGACATGCGACGGATCAACGCTGCTATAACATGCGATTTGTCTGGTTCAAAATGATCTCCCGGTCCGTATAGGTTCGTCGGTATCAGGAAGATCGAATTCAAGCCATATTGCTTTCTATAAGCCCAACTCATCACCCATAGATTGCGTTTTGCGATACCATAAGCAGCGGTATCGAGCGCAGGAAAACCATCCCACATAGACTTCTCAGGGGTGGGAATCGGCGCATCCTCAGGGTAAAGGCATATCGTTCCGATGATGACGAGTTTACGGACCGAGAATATACGGCACGCCTCGATGATATTTGCGCCCATTATTGTGTTGGCATAGGAAAAGTAGCCAGCTTGGGCAATATTCGCACCGATACCACCCACGGCCGCTGCAAGATGAATCACAACATCTGGATTGGTGAGTTTGAAGCAGGCATTTACCTCCGCTGCAATAGAGAGATCACAATCCTCGATTGAAAGTGGAATAACATTTTGATAGCCGTCTAACCTCAGCCGCTCACAGAGATGCCAGCCAAGAAATCCCTTTCCGCCGGTTACAAGGATACGTGCAGAACGATCAGGTTTCATTCAATTTCCAATTTTATTCAATAAGTTGCAATCGAGAATACCGGCAAGTTCGGTGGCGCGAAGTCTGCTGTCGAACAGTTCCTCGGCAGCCTTCCGCGCCCGTTTTCCTGCCTCAGCAAGGTCAATTCTATCATCCGCCAGCCTCTTGATGGTCTGTTCGAGAACTTCAGGTGATTTAGGGGGGACGCGCTCGCCACAATGGAATTTGTTGAACCACTCGTCGAGTTCCGATCCCGCATTCATTATAGCGACAATGTAAGCACCGACTGCAAGTGCGGAGACAGTCTTGCTGGGTATCGCAAGGTCCTCCATCCCGCTTTCGAGCGAGACGAGGAATATGTCGGCCGAAGCAAACGAATAGGGCGTCTCACTAACCTCAAGCCAAGGCAGCAGCGTTACGTTCGGCGCGGGTTGTTGCTTCAAACGCCCGCTGATCATCTCCCATTTGTGCCCGCCGCCGATGAATAAGAATTGGATATCGGTGCGGTCAGAAAGTCGATATGCTGCCTCGATCATAGACTCCAGGTCGTGACCTATACCCATATTGCCTGAATAGGCGATCACACATTTTTCTACCAGACCATGGGCAATAGCGAAACGGTTCTCGTTCTTTGCCAAGGGGCGAAACATCTCTAAATCTGTGGAAAGTTGTACTACATGAAGCGAAACCGATGAATCTCGCGGAATCTGTCGGGCAAGCCTGTCTGCCATCCTGTGCCCGATGGTGAATATGACACTCGATCTTGAATAAGCGAGGCGATTTGCCCACTTCCAAAGTCGCGTTAGCGGGTTGCTCGCGCTCACAATCCCCATTTGAACGATTACATCGGGGTAGATATCCCAAATCAATACCGCAAACGGGCTTCGGTGCATCCAGCGAAGCAACAATGCTATCCAGGGAAGAAACGGTGGATTGGAATAAGTCATCACCGGAATTCTAAGTGGAAAACGTAATACATAGAAGAAGGCATGCAGGGAGAAAAGTAACCATGTGCTCAGCCGAAGGGGGAAATTGCCCCTCCGGTAAGGGATTCCATATAAGACGTTGACCATCTTTGGATCGATGCCGGGGAGAAATGTTCGGTCTCCGGTTAGGATTGCGACCTTCCTGTTCCGCTGAACGAGTTCGAGAATCAGGTCGGCGACCATTTGACCGGCGCTCTGGTTCAGGATTATCAGATCGGGAATAAACCTTCTTTTACGTCCACCAGGCAAAGTGCTCATTTAACAGCGATCTTACGCAGGAAAGCGAAGGTTTGGTCGGCAGTCCTCTTCCACGTGTATGACAATGCCCTTTCGTAGGCGCTTGTGGCATTTGCAAAACGGACATCGTCATTTAGGAGCAGCGGCTCAACAGCATCGGCAATGGAAGCGGCATTTTCAGGATTAAAGTATGCGCCTCCTGAGCCGAGGATATCGGACATTGGACGCTTATCGCTGCAAGCAATTGGAAGTCCTGCTGCCATAGCCTCGATTAGAGCGTTTCCAAAAGTCTCAACAGAGGATGCGAAAATAAAAAGATCGGCGTTGTGATAGACGTCATTCATCTTATCAGGGCTCACGCGCTCCGTTACCGTAATCCAGTCGGGATGGCGCAATTCAGTAAGCGCCCGCTCGAAAATCCGCCATCCGATCCGCGACTTACCGCCAACAAGGTGCAGATGAATTTCAATGTTGGTGCGACGACGTAGCATATCGACGGCACGTGCGACCTCCCATTGGAACTTATATTCATTAAAGTCGGAGACATAGAGAAGCCTGACGGGAGACGTAAGATGCCCGCGGACCGGCGCTTTGCGAATGGCATCCGATAGCCCATTGGGAATTACCACTGCTTCCGCATTGCCTAATCCTTCAGACAATGAGATTTCCCTGGCAAACTGGGATAGGAATATGATCCCGTCAGCTTTACGATACGTCTTGCGATAGAGCATCTTTAGCAATTCAAGTCTCAGGCGCTCCCGGCTCAGGATCGGTAGTCGGCGGCGTTCTACTGAAAGATGAGGCTGTAGATTACGTGACATTATGACACTGCGTAGCGCATGCATACTTGAAGGGACCAGATTTCCCTGCACTCCGAAATGGATATCCGGTTGCATGCGCCTGAATATATCCGGCAGTCGGTGTTCACGCCATAAACGCATTCTAATCGGACTCTCTGGCATTTCATCTAAAGTGACAAATACAACGTGACTATCAATGGTTCCGATAGCGTCACGTAAACGTGATGTTCCTATCAGAAATACTTCGACGTCGTCCGGCAGATGATCTGCTCCAAATACGCCCCTTAAATGGGCGAGAATTCCACCGCTCCACCTCGGTAGCGTGTCAACCAAAATCCTCACACGGCGATTTTTCTTCGGTGATAAGACGAGATCATCTGAACGAATCGCATATAGTCGCGCTTGCCGTTAAGTTTATCTCTTACATCCTTAAGTGAGTCGTAATGATCCATGATCTGTCGAGGCATAAATAGGGGGTCGGTATTGTGCTGGATCGTGTTCCACTGCATAGTAACCGCTTGATGATATCCAGTAGCAATCAGCACCTCGCGAGATTTATGGGGCACCTCGCCATTGGGAAAGGCGAAGGAGGTGACTGCGGTTCCCAATTTGTCTTCCAACCACTGCTTGCTCGCACGTAGTTCCCACTCGACTATTTCCGGGGAGTCATTTCGCATATAGCGATGACTAAAGGTATGGCTCCCGATTTCCATCCCTGCCTGCTGCAACTCTCGAAGTTGTGCAATGGACATCATTGGCAGATCGTCGTAAAAATGGTGATCACCACCGGGAACGCATTTCTCAGCCTGAATGCAGCCTGCGGCAATGAAAAATGTGGCTTTGACGCCGAATTCGACGAGGATGGGCAGCGCAATCTCAACGTTGTCTGCATAACCGTCGTCGAAGTTAATCGCCAGACAGGAACCGACATCTTCATGCTGCCGCAAACGATCACCCAACTCGGCAATCGTGGCGATTTCTCTGCCGGACGCCAGCAATAGACCAACTGCTTGGCGAAAAATATCGGGGCGATGCGCCAGTCTATGTGTTGGATGAACACTGTGGAAATTGAATATCCTGCCGCCGCACAATCTGGTGAATGGACCTGCTACGGCGGCAAGCAGCCTCTTGGAAGCTATACCGCTCACTGGGTATCGTAATCAAGGCCGCTGATAGCCCAAGGCTTCGCTGCAAGTTCCGGCGGGCAGTTCTTAAATGTGTAAGTATAGAATGATCCATCCGAAGGAGCATGAAGGAAGCCGGCCGAATGCAAGACTGAATAATGCGGGTGCGAGGTCGTCATATAGGCCGTGATGCAGTCCATCCGAAATCTACGTTTAATCTCCTTGACAAGTCTGTTTCCAACCGCGGCGGATTCGATGTCGCGAAGGTAGATGTCCACGATCCTCATTTCGCGCAATGGACCTCGCATACCTGGTAGAAGGACCGCGCAGCCGGCACCGAAATCAATCAGATGGTAAGAATGAAACGGATGGCGCCAAAGACGATGTTCGAGCAATTCAACCCACCTTTTCCCCGCCCAAATGTCGCGCCAATCTTCCCTTAATTGAAGGAGCGAACCTAAGTCGGGAGGAATGTCGCGCACTTGCGATTTGCTCCCCTCGCTGACATTTACCGCCGTCATTCGACCAAGACGCTTCCTTCCTCGCAAGATCGCGCCAATCAGATTAAGGTAATTCAGCGGCTTCAAAAGCAGTTTGATGCCGCCGATATCGCGCGCGCCGACTTTCAAATATCCAGGACGGCTGTTGAAGTTGGGATACCCATAGAGAAAATATCCTCCTGCAAGTTCGGCATCCTCGAGACAGCGTTTCATTAGCATCGTGAAGAGACCTCGACGGGCGACGTTAGGGTGCGTCGATGCTTCACATGCTTCGTAGCCGGGATAGGACACACCATTACAAATGAGAACACGCGGCACAAAGGTCCGGACTGCAACGACTTTATTAGAGACATTCTCGCAAGCAAAATAGACGATGGATTTTCCCGCAGGATTATCCCGGTGCTTCCAAAGGAAAATGTCAGTTGAGGCAACCTGCGGCGTGCCGAAAGCGGCATAAAAAACTGGCAGGAATTCACTCACCACATTTACGTCGTCAGGATCCCATCGGTGGAAGGTGAATTCCGGGTCGCTCGCAAGATGAGATATTTTAACATTAGCAGCGCTCGGAATCGTCATTGCATTATATTACTCCGTAGTGGGTATAGAATCGCCGGACGCGTTCGTCTTCCAATACACCGTGATCAACTTGAACTGTCATGATTCCGGGATTGTAGTTCGCTTCTATAATACAGATGCCATCGTCGGTTGCAATGCCGTCCCATCCGAGCAGGGGGATAAAACTAAGGCTTTCTGCGAGCGCAACTACATCGCTAACCATCTTTTGCCAGCCGGGAATATGCACTCCCTCAATGGGGGCGCCGGTTTCAGGATGGGTAGTGAAGGTCAGCAATTGCGGTGGCTTTTTAATATAGGTTTTTCCAGGACCGAGAACGCCGGTCTTAAGATCGATATTGGCGACAATAAACCCTACCGAAGCGTCAACCGGGTATGAAGAAGCTGTTCCAATACGATACGAAGCAGCGTGCAGATAAGCCTTCTCATCATGCGGGTCGATTAGTGTGCGAAATCTAATTGTGTTGGTCGTTCGCGGATAGAGCGCTGCGGAAAAGGATGCTTGTTTGATTCTTGGTTGAACCATATGCCCACGCAAGGAATGAATCAACTTAACAATACTCGCAGCATGCATCGCTGTGCCATCCCACAGCCAATTGTCACCTTCCTGTGAAATAATATGCACCCCTTCGCCGTTGGCAGAGTCGATCGGCTTCAGAACCAATCCATTACCTTCCCCGGCAATCTGTAACAAATCATCAGCCCTTTTGATTCTATCGCAGTACATAATGGCGACGAGTCTATTACCAAATATCAGTGCTATTGTTTCAGGTGTTTTTATACGCTCTTTAATCAGATTCTCTAACAGAAGTTTATTGTCCGCATATATCCGAAGACTCGGTGCGATTCGATAACCTCTGACCATATGTTGAAAATCAGTGAGGTAGTTGGTAGATTTATGCTGAGCAAAGTTATAAAAAATATAACTGCGCGGCATGAATCCGAGACTGATCATACGGAGCGCGCGAAACAGCGGTAATCCCTCCCGATGGCGAAGCGCCCAAATCGGCCAATGGAGCGTGCGAGCAGTCTCAAATAATCTGTCAAAAAGGTGTTTTCCATTATCAGACATGTTGAAGACCTTGATATGAATCGGTTAGTGACGGATATATCATTGATAGTCTCTATCTTCTCGGTATTGCTCTTGAACACGACTGTTGATAAATAACCGGGGGACTCGAGGGGCGATCCCACAGAGAATTTCGTAAGGGATTGTATCGAGTTGTTGTGCCAACTCCCAAAGCGAAAGGGACTGCCCGTTCGAGCGGCCGAATATCATTGCCTCATCGCCAAGAAATGCTTGATCGATTTCGACTGTAATCATATCCATTGAGACATTGCCCACCACGGGTACTCGTTGGGAATTCAGGCACAAATAAGCGCGGTTCCCACATCGCCGGGGGTAGCCGTCGCCATAGCCGACCGGCAATGTTGCTATATATTTTTCACCCTTGCTAAGATACGTACCGCCATAACCGACACTCATCCCTTCAGGTGGTATTTTGCAAAAGACGACATGGCTCTTAAGAGTCATTACAGGCTGCAAATCAAACTGATTTTCCATTTCTGCGGCGGGCGGATATCCATATAACATTATTCCGGGGCGAACCATGTTTGACACCTCGAGTGAAGGATGGTGGATTGATTGAAGCAAAGCTCCGCTATTGGCATGATGGATATACTCAGGATAGATCCCACAACTTTCTGCATCGCGAATGACTCCTGAAAATCGATCAATTTGCTTCAACATTAATTCAGGATCGGGCGACTCGGTCGTCGCTAAATGTGTATAAAGTCCCCGAACTTCGATACGGCTGTGCGAAGCAACAGAATGAAAGAAATCGGGCGCAGAAGTCCAAGGCTCGCCTAAGCGCCCCATTCCGGTGTCGATTTTTATATGGATATGAGCCTGCATGTCGTGGCTGTCAAGAACTCTAACAAGAGGCTCAACTTGCTCGCGAGATGAGATTGTTAAGTCGAGGTTATTCTTCACTGCGGCTTCAAACTGACCTTCAAGCATGCCACCCAACACGAGAATTGGGTGGGTAATTCCCTGGCGGCGAAGACGAAGCCCTTCATCCAGCATCGCTACACCAAGAAAGTCAACCCTCTCGCTTATTAACTCTCGCGAAATCCCCACCATACCATGCCCATATGCATCTGCTTTGACGATAGCCATTATCTTGCGACCGTTGGCAAGTTGACGCACAAGATCGAGATTTTGCCTAAGAGCCTCACAGTCGATTAGTGCATAAGTGGGTCTGCCTTCAACGGGTATGTGATTGTGTTCTATCATACTGAATTATAATTTCCCATTACGACCTACTCTTTGATAAATTTGTCTTGATCCGATTAATCTATTTGCTACAGGCTTAGTATTAGGTCTAATTTCGTAGATTAAGCTGGCGCAAAGACCAGGAATCGCCCAATAAAAAAAAGCAGATACTTGGTAGCCTGCGGCAAAAGTACCACCTTTTATCAAAAAAACAAATAACAGCAGTGCAAAAGCAAGGTTCAGCACATTAATTGTATTTCTATTTATCGTGACCTTTGATCGATTGAATATCTGGTAGATAATATATAGCATGCATATTGGCATGGATAGTGCTCCAATAATGCCCATCTCAGCAGCAAGTTGGTTGCTTCCGGTTTCAATGACTGAGCCGAAATCAGTTTGACTATATTTAACACCGGCGAAAGTACGCCCCTCTGGTCCGTATTTACCGAGGTAGCTTCCGAATGGGGTTTCGGACAATACGGCTAATGTCCTATCCCATCCATACTTCTTGACTCTCGTCGCAAGAGTCTCATCAAGACTCTCTTCAGGATTGTCTGGTCTTATGAGGTAGGCTAGCCTTTTATCAGCGTTTGTTGTTAGTAAGGCAGTATTATCATCAATCCATTGCAATAGCAATATTCCAAGAAATCCCAAGGTGATGATAGTCATACGGTTACGCTTGAAGGATAGTGTAAATATTAGCAATATAATTGCATTGTAGGTCATTATCCTTCGACCACTAAGGTAGAGGATTATAAATCCAAAAACTAAGTATGCATAAAGCAATATCCGTGATTTTTCATGGGGTCTAAACATCAGCGCAAGGGTGATAATAAACACTGAAAATCCATAATATCCCAATTGTGTTGGGGTTGTAAAGAGACCAGTTGATGTGTAATAGTACCCCTTAAGCGTGGTAATGCCAAATTCCTCTATAATAGACACCGGTCTAAGAATAGTAGGAAGAGCCATGTCACCAAATATCGAAACATAAACTGATATTCCCGCCATAAAAGGCGTCATAATCCCAAGCACAAGCAACAATTTCCTCAAATCTCTATGATCCTCTATACATACATAGGCAACCTGTGCAAGAACGAGCGGAAGAATGCGCAATCCGAAGGCGCTGACTGCAACACGGGGATCGGCAACAATCCCCCCTACAATAACATAAACAAATTGCACTGCGGCCCAAATAACTAGTGGACCCGCAATCCACATTGGAAGTTTGCGTCTCTGCTGAAGTGACCAAATGCCAAAGACGGCAACAGGCACTATCGATATTCCCTCGATGATTGCGGGATTACCTGGGAGAATCTTTCTCAGCAAATGGCCGGCCAGAGGTGAAAGCAAGACAATCAGTAACACAATCCACTTCTTCTGACCAATTTCTGCTCGAGCATTAGTCTGCAATGCCTTTGCTCTTGGCCGCCTGTTTATCTGAGATGCGAGTAACTTGACGTTCACATCAAGTCTCCAATACGGTGGTCATATATCCTCGGAAAAAAACAAGCAATGCCACCTGCCGGGTTGTAGGACAGTTCACCGAATATAACCTCTCCTGAGTTTAATGCGTAAAGATCGACACGTAAAAAGTCGAAGCCAGACGCGAGATGTGAAGCAATTTCAAGCATACGATCTAAAGCGCTAGGGGGGTGGATTGCGATCCTTATAGGACGATTATAGATTGAAAATGATGCTGGCTGCCAGGTCGTGTCGAATATAAGACTAATCGGAAGTCCTCTCCGCTTTGTATGCACATTGATAAAGTGTGGTACACCATGAAAACAGTATATTTTGTAATCGTTCAGTTCATCGCCCTCAGGATTGGACAGAAATCGTTCTACGAGAAGACGAGGTGTGATTGCACGATAATGTACTTCGGTAGCGTTTGCGAGAATTTGCTCTTGTGACTTCATCCAATAAGTGCATTTCGCATGAATTTCGTCTCTGCTCATCTTATTCTTATCGGAAACGAAGATATTTAAGCCGCTTCCATAATTTGCCTTAATCACATATTTGTCTGGTAACTTGTCGATGTCGATGTCCCTTGAATCCATGAATACGCCATAGATTTCATTTAGTATATCATTGTATCCAGCTCCGCTAACGTAATCGCGAACGCAGACTTTATCGGTAATGACAGGAAGCCTATCATCCGATTTAAACAACTTGCGGTATAGGATCTTTTCATTGAAGGTCCTTGGCTGTTTCAGGTTAACTCGATAGCCAAGCGCGATCGTCGCTCTTAGCGATATTGCTCTCTCATAAACGAATATACGGCGCATCATCGGGAAAAAACTATGCGCAATTCGCATTCTAAATGGTAGTAGTCCGCTGTAGTATATCTTGCGAAAAGTCATTAAACCGGGTGACATTTCAAGTTATTAATGGGGTCATTTTATTATAGACACATTCAGGCGGCATAGGCGACCTTGGGAGCTTTGAAGAACCGCCGGACTATGTCCGGTCGTTTCTGCGT
>Ga0194120_10004312_pt1 | contig 22114 bp, 18 predicted proteins | sample TA2MahCa65mmetaG_FD_148642 | JGI IMG/M metagenome (GOLD analysis project Ga0194120, IMG submission 148642) | Freshwater microbial communities from Lake Tanganyika, Tanzania - TA2015019 Mahale Deep Cast 65m | ecosystem: Environmental > Aquatic > Freshwater > Lake | place: Tanzania: Lake... | reverse complement strand
GCCTCTCACGCCCGAGGAGGCGGCGGCCCTCGAGGCCAAGCGCGCCGCCGACGCGGCCGCCAAGGAGGAACGCCGGCGCCTGGCCGAGCAGCAGCGCCAGGAGGCGCAACGCCGCAAGGCCGAACGCGAGGCGGCCCGGCGAGCCCAGCAGCAGGCTTCCCAAGGCAAGCGCCAGCGGCGGCGCCCCTCCAGCTTCGGCGAGACCTGGTGGTCGGCGCGGTGGACCGCGGTCCTCGAGACCTTCGGGTGGGCCGCGCGGGTCTCCCGCGGCGCCGAGTACGCCCGGGCCGGCGCGGTCACGGAGATCGCCATGGATGACGACGGCGTGGTCCTGGCGGCCGTGCAGGGTTCGCGACCCGACCCGTACCGCGTGGAACTCTCCCTCGTCCATCTGCCAGAAGGCGTCTGGGAGGCCGTGCTCGACGAGATGTCGTCGAATGCGCTCCTGGCCGCGCAGTTGCTGGCCGGGGAGATGCCGCAGGACATCGAGGACGCGTTCTTCAACGTGGGCGTGACGCTCTTCCCGTACGACGGCCAGGAGATCTACGCCGACTGCGACTGTCCCGACGAGGTCAACCCCTGCAAGCACATCGCGGCCGTGTTCTACACACTGGCCCAGGAATTCGATCGCGATCCGTTCCTGATCTTCCGGTTCCGCGGTAAGAGCCGCGAGCAGGTCGCCGCGTACCTTCGCGCCCGCCGGGCGGAGGCCGGGACCGTCGAGGAGGAAGAGACCGGCGCCCTCGAGCCCGAGGACAAGCCGCTCGCCGAGTGCCTCGACCACTTCTGGCGGGCGGGCGATTCCCTCGACGGGTTGCGCCTGCAAATTGCGCCGCCGGTCACTCCGGGCGCGGTGCTGATGCGCCTGGGCCAGCCAAACGGCTGGGACGGCGCGCGCGGCTTCATCTTCACCATGGCGCCCTTCTACCAGGCGTTCTCCGAGCGAGCGCTGGCCGCCGCCTATGCCGAGGCCGGCGAGGCGCGCGAGGCGCCGCAACCGGTCGCGCAAGCCGACACCGCGCCTTGACGGTTCCGGCCCGGTCGCAGCCCGCGAGGCGACCTACAGGCCGACGAACGCGCCTGAGACCGTGGGCAGTACCGTGAACGCGATGCTGCCGCTGCCAAGCCGCGTGGTGACGGTGAGCGGCCCGGAGCGCGCTCCCTGAGGGACGACCACTTCCATGCGCCCGGCCACCAGGGCACTGGGCGTGGCGGCCACTCCCCCGAAGTCCACCGCGTTGCCGGCCAGGGCCGAATCGAAGTCGGTGCCGAAGACCGCCACCAGGTGGCCCTGACCGCCCTGCGGCGGCACCACCTCGACCAGTTGCGGCCCCGAGAGGCCGATGCCCGGCCGCAGCACCACCTGACCGTTGACCCACCGCAGCGAGTCCACCGGGTCGCGATCGCCCGTAAGCGCTGTGGTGACGAGATCGTAGGTCCGCAGGAACTCGGCGCGCGTCACGGCGGCGCCGTTGTCGTCGTAGGCCGGCGGGGTGCCGTCGGCGGCCACGCGGCCCATGAGGGCCGCGCGCTGTTCGGCGTCGAGGCCCTTGAGGTCCATCAACGCGGCGAGCGAAGTCGTGCCCCGGGTCAGCGCGACGGGGCCGCCGCCGGTGAGCGACGACCACCCCGCCGAGAACTGCACCACGGTGCGGACCCGGGCCGCGTCCTGCCCGACGCGGTTGTTGAGCAGGCCCTTGTACGCCTCCACGTAGTACAGCCTCCCGCTTGCCGGCACGAAGCCCCTGGCCAGGTCGATCGAGAAGGCGCCGTCCGGCCCCGACAGGGTCGAGCCGACGCTGTTGTTGTTGGAGGTGTCGATGAGCGTGACGGTCGCGCGCGTCGCCACGTCGGCCATCGTCGACTGCGCTTGCCGCGCCGGCCAGACCACGCGGCCGGAGAGCGGCGGGATGCGCACCAAGGCGGCGCCCGTCGCCGCTCCCAGGTGCGGGAGGTTGAGGTCGGCCAGGATCGGCCCCGGAGGCGCGATCGGCAGCGCCGCGCAGCCGCCCAGGGCGATCGCGACCGTCGCGACCGCCAGGCGCCTCCCTTTTCTCGTTGCCATCGCCGGCGTCAATCCGTGATCGGGGCCTTGGCCAGCCCGTAGCGCCCGTAGTAGTAGGCGAAGTCGCCGCGCACGAACATGCGGTCGGTGTGGTACTCGGTGTTGGGCAGGTTCCCCGGCATCTGCGTCCACGAGCCGATGCTGTCGCCGGCCTGGATGGGCGCCCGGTACCAGGCGTTCTGCTCGCTGCGGACGATGTAGAGGTAGTTGCCCACGATTGCCGCGCTGATACCGTTTTGCGTGCTGTTGTTGCCGGGCACGGAGCTGAAGGACGACCAGGAGTTCGTGATGACGCCGCTGGCGTCGAACGTGGTGTAGGAGGCGTTCTGGTTGTCGTTCCAGCCGCCCAGCCGGACCAGCCTCGAGCCCAGGAGCACCATGTCGCCCAGAAGGTAGCCGTTGCTCGCGTTCAGCCGACCGACGCCGCTCCACGAGCCGATGTTGCCGGCGGCATCCAGGATGGGCGCCACTTCGGACTCGGCCATCCGATAGTCGTTGCGATCCATCCGCATCCCGTAGAGCCGGTTCTTGACGCGGTAGAGGGCGGTGGTGCCCCAGTCCCCGTCGGACGGTCCGCTGCCCGCGGTCAAGGAGTTGAACACCGAGAAGTTGCCGGTCGAGCCGTCGGCGCCGATCGGGGCGCGCCACACGCGCCGGTTGTCCCCGGCGTAATCCCCGGCGAAGTACACGAAGTTCCCGACGGTCAGGTAATTCTTGACCGGATGGGCGCGGGGGAGGCCGAGGCGGCCGACACTTTGCACGCCGGCCACGTCGCCGTTGGCCTGCAGGCTGACGCGCAGGACGGTCGAGTCGTGATCGGCCAGGTAGAGCGAGTTGCTGGTCACCCAGGCCCCGAAGTAGCTGTTGTTGTCGCGGTTGGTCCCCGCGACCATCGCCCAGGCGCCCAGCGAGCCGTTCTTCGGCGCGTAGATCGGGCCGGTGATCGTGGATCCGGCCGCGGTCTGCACCGAGATCGGCCCCGTCGTGACGCCCGTCGGGATGGTCACCTTGATTTCCGTTGCGGACCAGGAGACGACTTCCGCCTTGACGCCGTTGAAGTAGACCGACCCCTCCTGCGCCGGGAAGAGGCCCTGGAGCGTCGCCTCCTGGAGCGACAGCCCCGTCGTGGGCGCGGCGGCGATGAAGTAGGCGACGTCGAAGTAGACCGAGTTGCTGGTGCTGACGGGCGTGCGCACCGTCAGGAGGCCCGACGTGGCACTGCCCGGGACGCCGACCACCAGGCTGTTGGCACTGGCCGTGGTCGGGGTGACCTTCGTGAACCCGAAGAACACGTCGTTCTTGGTTCGATCCGGGTCGAAGCCGTCGCCGTAGATCGTCATGGTCTGGCCCGGAATCACGGAGGAAGGCGAGATGTTGCGGATGATCACCTGGCCCGTCGAGACGACCGAGAATGGCAGGGTCCCGGACGCGCCTTGCGCGGTCTGCACCTTGACGTCGCCGGTGGCGTTCGGCACCGTGACGACCAGCAGTTTCGGCTCGGCCACCAGGATGCTGGCCGTCGCCGCGCCGAAGAACACGGTGGTGCCGCCAGGATAGGCGGCGAAGCCGTCGCCGGCGATCTGCACCAGGTCGCCGGGTCGACCCGAGTTCGGCGCGGTCGCGGTCAGGACGGGTTTTATGGCCGTGAGCGCCGCTACGGGGTCCATGTCGGCCCCGGCGTAAGCGCGTATCGCCTGCGCGGTGCGGAGCAACTCGATGTCCGGGTGCGTCGCCCAGGCGGGCGCCGCCCGCAGGCCGGTCAGGCCGTTGGACGTCTGCACCTTGTTCATGGTGCCCGCCCGCGTGATGTCGCCGGGAAACAGGCCCTGCGTGATCGCCACCGCCGAGGTGAGGGCGTCCACGACGATCGACGGGGTCGAGATGGCGTCCCAGGAGCCGCCGTTGAAGATCACCAGCGAGCGCAACCGCACGGCGTCCCCGCCAGGGTTGCCGTTTCGCAACCCCTTGGCGCCCTCGAGGAGGTAGGGCGTTCCCGCGACCAGGCCCTGCGGCGGGATCAGGTCGAAGCTCCCGTCGGTCCTGGCCACCGTGGCGCCCACGCTGCGGTTGGTCGCCGGATCGATCAGCGAGAGCGTGGCGCCCTTGATGATGTCGTCGGTCGTGGCCTGCGTCCGGCGCGCCGCGCCCTCCGGGAAGATCACCCGGCCACGCAGGACGGGCGGATCCACGGGGATGCGCCCCAGGGTGGCCACGCCGGCCTCGCCGGGCGCGCCTTGCAACAGGCCGGCCGCGCGTTGCGGCAGCGGCGGCGCCGCGCAACTGCTGCCCACCGCCAGGGCCACGGCGGCGACTAGAATGGCCGCGATCTGGGGTCTCACGACCGTTCCCCCTCCATAGCGCCGCCTCGCACCTGCGGCTTTCTACTTACGATCCCATACCCGAACTACGTAAGGTTTAGTCGCTCGCTACGTAGGGAATGGGGAGCGTCGGGAGGATCCCGAGCCATGCCCTTGACCGCTTGGGGCAGGCCGCGTGTCGGCGGCTGGGCGGCCGCCGGCCTCGGTGGCCTGGCGCTGGCCCTCGGCTGCAACGTGGCCGACACGACCGCGGCCAGAAGCATACGCGCGACCGTTGCGCCGGCAGGCGCGGCGACGGCGGTGCCCGCTCCGGGGGCCACCTCGCAGGCCGATCCGAGCAGCGGCGCGATCGAGAGTTCCGGCGGGACCCCGACTCCGGCGCCCTCGGCCTCCGGCTCGCAGGGCGCCGGGCATGACGGCCATCACGGGGGCGCCTCGCCCACCCCCGCCGCGACGCGCACGCCCATCCCGACGCCCACCCCGACCGAACCGCCGCTCCAGTCCCGCACCTACGCGATCGAGGTGCCGAACCTCCCGGCCGGCGGCTTGGTGACCCTTTACGCCCCGCCGGCGTTCGGCCCGGCTCATGCGGACTACCCGAGTACCTTCCAGTTCCAGGTAGCCGTGACCACGGATACCGGCATCGTGGCGGCCGCGACGTGGAAGGTCCAGCCGGCCGACGTGGCGACGGTCTCGACCACTCACAAGCTGATCGCCCTCAAGGCCGGGACGGCGACCGTGACCGGCACGACCCTCGACGGCGCCTACAGCAAGGCGATTTCCCTCACGGTCAAGGCCGAGGGCGGCATCGACGCGGAGGTGGAGTGATGGGCCTTCGCGATCTGGCGCGTGAGGCGCTCTGTGCGGTCCTGGTGGCCGGCTGCGCGGCGCTTCCCGGCCGAATCGACGAGTCGGGAGGCGCAGCCGGTAGCATGGCCGATCGCGGCCCGGTCCGCCACGCCGCGGGACCCGTGGCCGCTCCGGCCGGGATCGCGGCGGCGGGAGCGCCGGCGCTCGCGTTCGAAGCGCCCGAGGCGGCGGCGCCGGGGGAAGCCGACGCGCCGCTTCCGGGCCGCGGCCACGTCCTGATCCGCATCAAGTGGCCAGAGCGGAGCGCCCAGCAGATCCCGCAGGGGACCGCCATGATCCGGGTGATCGCCGCCTCGCAGGTCGAGGCTACCTACAAGCCGGCGCTGGATTTCACGCCGGGCGTCACGTCCAGGCGCTTCAACAATGCCCCGGCCGGGTCCCTCACGCTCTCGGCCTACGCCTACGACTCGCTGGCGCCCGCGGTCGGGGCAAATCCCCTCGCGACGGCCTCGGCCGATCTCGTGATCCGATCGGGCGGCGTCGTCGGCGCCAAGCTGGTTCTGAACGCGGGCAAGACTCCCTCCATCACGAGCATCTCTCCCACCAGGGGCGCCCAGACCGAGCAACTCGAGTTGGCCGGGGCGAATTTCGGCGCGAGCGGCGACGCCTTCCTGGTCTACGTGGACGGCAAGCCGGTCCCGGGCTCCGACGTCTTCCGCACCAGCGGCAGCCAGGCCTACTTCAAGATCCCGGCCTGGGCGACCCGCAGCGTGGTGACGATCGACGTGGTCAGCGGCAACGCCACGCAGAGCGCGACGGCCCCCGCGAAGATCGATCGGCTCACCTCGATCATCCTGGCGACGACGTCCATCTCGCTCCGCATCGGCGCCACGGCCTCCATCGGCGTCTCCGGCCTGGACACCGAGGGGACCCTCCATTCGGGGGTCAAGGCGGGCTGGTCCACCGCGGCCGGCGGCGACCACGGCTCGCACGACCACTCCGGAGGCAACGCGCACGACGTGCCCGCGCTGACCGTCACGCCCGACGGCGTCCTGAAAGGCGCGAGCGCCGGCGATTTCCATGTGATGGCGCGAAACGGCAACCTGCTCGCGACCGCGAGCGTCACGGTTATCCCCTAAGTGTGGGTATTAAATACTTAGGAGGGGGCTATGAGGTACGTACGGCTTCTCGGCTGCGGGGGGGCGGTCGCGCTGGCCCTTGCGGGCTGCGCCCCGCAGGGTACTCCGGCCGGCGCGGCGATCAGCGGGGGCGTGGCGCGACTGGCCCCTGACGATGCGGGCGATCCGTTGGTCCACCACGAATACGTGCTCGATCAGGCCGGGGCGCGGAGCGTGTTCGTCTGGATTCCGCGCTTCGAGGCGTTCCAGCTCCTGAAACCCGACGCCGCGGGGCACGCGGGCAAGCCGCGCGGGTACTGGGTCAAGGATCGGCCGGCCGGGAGCGAGGGTGCCGACTGGATCAGGCAGGAGTTCGGCGGCTTCTATGCGGCCAAGTACGAAGCCAGCCGGGGGCCGGACGGCCGGGCGGCGAGCGTCCGCGGGGCGGCCCCCTGGAGCGGCGCGACCTGGCCCGAGGCCAGGGCCGCGAGCGAGGCGGTGTTGCCGGGCCGGAGCCATCTGCTGCGCGGCGAGGAGTGGACGGCCCTGGCGGTCTGGGCGTTCACCCGCGGCCAGCAGGTAAAGGGCAACACCTGGTTCGGGCACGCCGCCGACGATCCCGAGATCAGGTGGGAGGGCGGCGGCGCCGGCGCGCCTTCGCTGACGGGCACCGGCTCGCGGGCCGACTGGGCTCCCGGCCACAACGCGACCAGCCACACCGGCGGCTCCGACGGCGTATTCGACCTGGTCGGCAACGTTCAGGAGTGGGACGGCAGCCTGGCGATGCGCGGCTACGACCTCGAGGTGGACGGCGTCTCGACGGGCCTGGGGGGCACGCTTCCGGGCTACGTGGCGACCCTGCACACGGACCCGGTGCTGCGGACCCTGGGGGTGGCCGGCACGACGCAGACGCAGCCGGGCACGGCGCTGTCGGCGGACTTCTATGCCGATTTCTTCCACGGCGGCGGCCTGGCTGGCGGCCACGGGGTGGCTCCGGCCGCGAGCGAGCCGCAATTGTTCCGGGCGGCCCGCGGCGGCTCCTTCGAGAAGGGCCACCACGACGAGCCGGCGCAGGCCGGCATGTGGCTGCTCTGCCTGAATCGCACCGACGATTTCCGGGCGGACTGGATGGGCTTCCGGCCCGCGCTGTCGTTCTAGGAGGTGGGCATGTCGCTGCTGCGCCTTGGTTGCGGGCTGGCGATCGCCGCCGGCCTGGCGGCGTGCGCCGCTCCCGTGGTCGTCGTGCCGCTCCCGGAGGCCGACCCGCGCGCGGGGATGGCGCCCGACGACGCCGGCGATCCGGCGCGGCACCACGACTACACCCTGCGCACGGCCGCCGGTGAGTCGGAGTTCGTCTGGATTCCCCGCTTCACGGCCTATCAGCTCCTGCGCCGCAACGGGGATCTGCCGCTGGGCGCGTGGGTCAAGGATCCGCCCGCCGGCTCCGAGGGGCGGGAATTCGCCCGCGAGCGATTCGGCGGCTTCTACGTCGGCAAGTACGAAGCGAGCCGGGCTACCGACGGGTCGGTCCTGGTCCGCCAAGGCGCCGAGCCCTGGGCGATGGTCGAGTGGGACGAAGCCAGGCGGGTCTCCGATGCGCTGCTCCCGGGGAGGAGTCACCTGCTGCGCGGGGACGAGTGGACCGCCCTGGCGGTCTGGTCGGCCATCCACGCCGTGGACGTCCGCGGCAACACGAAGTACGGCGCCGACGGCCTGGATCCCGCCACGACCTTCGACAAGGTCGGCACCTCCGGGGTTGCCCGCACCGGATCGGCCCGCAACGCCGCGTGGCGGCCGGACCAGGACGCGAGCAGCCACACCGGCGGCCCCGACGGCGTCTTCGACCTGGTGGGCAACCTGCGCGAGTGGGAGAGCGCAGTCACCATGATCGGCCACGAGTTCCGCATCGACGGCGTCCCGACCGGCATCGGCGGCACGGCGCCGGGCTACGTGGCGAGCCTCCACACGTCCCCCGAGTTGCGCCGCTTCGGCGTCGTGGCGGGCACGACGGCCCAGCCGGCAGTGGCATGGTTTGGCCTGGACGCTTATCACGTCGCGGGCTACGCCGCGCCGGGCGGCGGCCACGCCGGCACCGGCGGCGGCGACGGTGCGCGGGAATACCGGACCAACCGCGGCGGCACCTACATCGACGGCCACTCGGGCGAGGTCGCGCAGGCCGGCATGTGGCTGCTCTGCGTCAATCGTGAGGTCGGCTACAAGGGCGAGGACCAGGGCTTCCGGCCGGCGCTGCGGTTTTAGCACCCCGAGCCCCGCCAGGAATGAGCAGGGCGCCAAAATGGTTTACTGCCCGGCGGTGCGGTGCCGGGCAGTGGTGGGATGCGTTACTCGGTTTGGGGTTGGTCTTGGGTCGATAAATCTGTTGTGTTTAGAGTGCCATCCCCCGGTTGATAATACAAGCGAAAAGAACTTAAGCTAGTCGATTCCATTTTGGAACCACCGTGTAGACTGGCGCCATGCGCCGCTATCGCCACTACATCGCCGGGGAGTTCTGCGACGGGGCCGGAGGCTCCACCTTCGCCGACGTCGATCCAGCCACCGCCCGGCCGATCGCCGAGGTCGCCCTGGGCACGGCCGACGACGTGGATCGCGCCGTCGCGGCGGCCAGCGGGGCGCTTGCCGGGCCCTGGGGCCGCATGCCGGTCGGCGCCCGGTGCGACCTGTTGCGGCGCGCCGCCGACATTCTGGCCGACCGGTCCGCGGACTTCGTGGCCGCCGAGGTGGCCGATACGGGAAAGCCGCTCGCATGGGCGCGCGACCTGGAGATCCCCAGGGCGGCCGCCAACTTCCGCGCCTACTCGGACCTGATGCGGGGCTGGGCGGACGAGGCGTTCCAGACGCCCACCGACGACGGCCGTGGCGCGACCAACTACACGGTCCGCGCTCCCCTGGGCGCGGTGGGCGTCATCGTGCCCTGGAACCTGCCCTTGCTGCTGCTCACCTGGAAGGTGGCCCCGGCCCTCGCGGCGGGCAATGCGGTGATCGCCAAGCCCTCGGAGGAGACGCCCGGTACGGCGACCCTGCTCGCCGAGGTCCTCGCCGAGGCCGGCCTGCCGGCCGGCGCCTACAACGTCGTCCACGGGATGGGGCCCGGCGGCGCCGGCGAGGCCCTGGTGACGCATCCGGGCGTGCGGGCGATCGCCTTCACGGGAGAGTCGCGCACCGGGCAGGCGATCATGCGGGCGGCGAGCGACCGCCTCAAGCCTCTGTCCTTCGAACTGGGGGGCAAGAACGCCGCCCTCGTCTTCGCCGACGCCGACTTCGACGCGGCGGTGGCCGGGGTGGCGCGAAGCACGTTCAGCAACACCGGGCAGGTCTGCCTCTGCACCGAACGGGTGTACGTCGAGCGATCGCTGTACGACCGCTTCGTGGCCGCCCTCGCCGAGGCGGCCCGCGTCCTGGTGCCGGGCGATCCGCTTGATCCAGCCACCACGCTGGGTCCCTTGATCTCCCGGACGCACCTCGAGAAGGTGACGTCCTACTTCGACCTGGCGCGCCGCGAGGGCGCCACGTCGCTCACCGGCGGATCCCGCCCGGATCTGCCAGCGCCCTTCGACGGCGGGTACTTCGTACAGCCGACGATCTGGGTCGATCTGCCCGAGAGCGCGCGCTGTGCCCGCGAGGAAGTGTTCGGGCCGGTCTGCCACGTGCGGCCGTTCGACGACGAAGACGAGGCGATCGCCCTGGCCAACGCTTCCGAGTACGGCCTGGCCGCGACGGTCTGGACACGCGATCTGTCTCGCGCACACCGAGTCGCCAAGCGCCTCGAAGCGGGTATCACCTGGGTGAATTGCTGGTATCTCCGCGATCTCCGGACGCCCTTCGGAGGGATGAAAAACTCGGGTATAGGCCGGGAGGGCGGGCGCTACAGCCTCGAGTTCTTCAGCGAAATCAAGAACATCTGTATCAAGCACTGATCCGGAATCTTGACTCCGACTCAGGTCCGAAGTACGCTCGCTCGGCTCCCCAAGGTCCCGCAAATGCAGAGGAGAGCGCGCGTGAAAGCCTTCATACGGGCGGTCGTGTGCATCGCGCTGGCGCAAGCCGCGACGGGCTGTCCCGGCGCTCCGGGTGCCAGCGTGGCCGGCGCTCCGCGGCCGGCCCAGACGCCCACCCCGGGGGCCGCGAGCGCAAGTGTCGGCGTCAGTCCCGCTGCCACGCCGATCCCGCAGACACTCGCCATCACGCCCGAAGCGGTGGATCTCAACGCGCCGTACGACAACCTGGGCAATGCGAGCGCCAACCAGACCTCGGCGGCGCAACTGTCGGCCGGGTATCCCACCGGGGCCAAACTGCTCGTCAAGGATGGCGCGGGCCGCCTCGTCCCCTTCGGCGAACTGGAGTGGACCTCCTCGGAGCCGGGCGTCGCGGTCGTGCAGGGCGAGAACTGGGTCCGCGCCGTGGACCCCGGCAGCAAGGGCACGGCGTTGCTGACCGCCCGGCTCCGCACCAACGGCGAGATCCTGGCCACCGCCAGCGCGACGGTCCGCCCGGATGGCCGCATCGAGGCCGAGATCAAGGGCTTCCCGGCCAGCGCGGCGTCGCTGGTCATCCGCGCGTTCGACTACCTCGGCCGCCCTGCCCAGACTTTGACCCGCAAGAAGTCCGACGGCGCCGACGCGCTCAACCTGGCTTCCCTGAAGCTTCCCGCCGGCACCTACACGCTCGAGTACCAGGCGTTCGCGGAAGCGGCGCCGGATTCCAGCAGCACGCCGTTGGCCTACGGAAGCCAGGGGAGCGTGCAGGTGGCGGTCAACCAGCGCACCCGGCTGATGCCCGCGCTCTCGGCCGTGAATGGCACCAACGGCGCGCTCTCGGCATCGGTGGGCGGCATCGGGTCGCAGTTCACGATCGATAGCGTGCGCTACTTCAACCGGATCCTCACGGCCAGCGACGCCTTCGAGGTGCTGTTCGGCTACGACACCGGCAGCGACGTGCGCACGCGGATCAACGCCACCGCGAGCATCCAGGCCAGGCGAGCGATCGATCCGGTGTCGGGCTTCGTGCGGTTGCTCGATCCCGAAGCCGACAAGCTCCTGGTCACCGTCCCGTCCGGTGTGGCGGGCGCCACGCAGGTCTGGCTGAAGATCAACGGGATGGAGAAAAACGTCGGGTCGTTCACGGCGATCACGCGTCTGACGTTCGAAAACAATCTCGCAAACCGCGACACCGGCGAGTCCTTCGATCCCACGGGCCACCTCAGGGCGTACGGCCTAAGCAGCACGCCGGTGGGCGGCCTGGCCTACCCGATGCTGCGCTGGTCGAGCAGCAATCCCGCGGTCGGTTTCGCGACGGCCGGCGGGACGGTCTATGCATACCAGCCCGGAGTCGCCGTCATCACGGCCACGACGGGCACGGCCACCGCGAGTTTCCAGTTCGTCGTGACTAACCGGCAGGGTTCGGCCACGGTCAGCGTGGGCGTACCCGCGGGCGGCAAGGGCGACGTGACTACCTCGATCGGCATCCCGGCCTACGGGGATCCGGTCCAGACCGGCACCGTCACCCCTTGACGCCAGAGCGTACGTCCATCAGGAGGGTTGAAGACATGACCAAGCAGCTTTCCCGCGCAGCGACGGCCGCAGTAGCGTCGCTCGCCGCCGCAGGTTGCACGACGCTGCGGGCCGTGGCCCCCGAGCACCGCCCGCCGGCGGTCGCCGGCGCGCCCGTCGCGGCGCAGAACGGCACCGTGACGGTCCCGATCGCCATGCCCGCCCTGCCCGAGCGCGCGGCCCAGTATGTCTACAGCAAGAACTTCATCAACACCGTCGAGGTGCGACTGCGCGACAGCTACGGCACCGAGCAGGTGCAATGGGTGGCGCGCAACACGTACCTCGCGGGATCGCAGGCGTCGGGCAACGTCACCGTGACGTTCTTCAACGTCATGCAGGGCCAGGTGGTGCTCACCGTCCGTACCAGCCACCTGCCGCTCGTGTCGGCCTCCGGCCCCGTCAAGTACGACGGCCTGCGCGACATCTTCTTCATCGACCTCAACACAAACGGCACCTACGAGACCACCGACACCGAGGTCCGGGTCCTCAACGGCGACAAGGGCAACTACTTCATCACCTTCGCCAACGACGGGATCAGCGCGAGTTCCGTGCTGCCCGATTCGATGCGCACCGACACCAGCACGGCACCTCTCGGCTTCGGCATCGGCGGCGCGACCGGCCTGGTCGATCCGGCCGGCGGGACCACGACCCTGACCGCCAAAGTCGGGACCATGGCGCAATGGGGGCAGGCGGCGTTCGGCATCACCCGCGAGTACACGGCCGGCGACACGATCACCCTGCCGGTAGCCGACGGCGGCGTGGTGCAGTCGGGCGACCAAGTGGCGCTCTCCAACGGCAACCCGGCTTCCGGCCTCGTCGACAACCTCGCGACGACGTACATCGGCCGGCCCACGACCACTAACGTCTCCGCCAAGACCGTCTCGTTCACGCCCACGAAGACGACGTCGGTCAACACGTCGAGCCTGCCTTCCGCCTGGCCGGCCTGGCTCGTGCGCGGCCGCGCGGTCGGGGAGCACCTCACCTCCGCCCAGGTCCCGGCCATCACGGTGTGGCCGGCGACCGTCTCGGCGACGGGATCGATCGTCGTGGGGCAGAAGGACCGGGTGGCGGCGTCCGGGACGGCCACCGTCCAGTACGATCTGCGCGACGCCTACCACAACCTGGTCGCGGGCAACATCACCGGCCAGAACTCGCTGTCGATCGGCGGGGCGGTGCGCGACAACTTCGGCCTGGCCGTCGATTTCACCACCTACAGTTCGGCATACTCGGCCGACTCTACGGGCCTCAATCCCTTCATGCTGCCGGGCCGTACGGCCGGCCGGCTCAACACCACCGGCACGTACACCCAGGGCAGCACGGCCGCCGGCCCGATCACCACGGCCGCCACCTACTCGGTGTCCAACACGGCGTGGAAGCTCGTGCAACTCGAAGTGCCGTACTTCATCTGGAACGCGAATCAGGGCTCGTTCGGTGCCGGCGGCCACGCCTACACCCTCGGCGTCGTCCCCGACCCCGTCGTCGCGACCAACTTCTGGGTCTCGCTTTCGCGAGCCGGCGTCACGGTCGCCTCGGGGTCGATCTCGAACGCGGCGACCGGGAATTTCGCCCTCGCCATCCCGACGCCCTCGGGAAGTCCGCTTCCCCAGGTGCCGGCCATCGTGGCCCCGGTCGTCGTCAACAAGGGCTCCGCCATCGTCATCGGCGACAACGGCATTACGTTCACGGTGTCCGACTACGGCGCCCGCAAGGTGGGCGACACCGACACGGTCCGCACCCGGGTCCTGAAGGGTTCGACGGTGCTGTTCAGCAAGGACGTGAACTTCACCTGGTAATCCCCGGGACCGCCCCGGCCCCCGCATAAGGGCTAGAATGGGGCGTGAACGGCAAAGCCCACATCCTGGGAGAGCGCGCGGCCGCCCTCGCCAACTACCCGCACATGCGGGAGGCGGGCGGGTTGCTGTGGGTGTCGGGCATCTCGGCGCGGCGGCCTGACGGGTCGGTCGAGGGCCTGGGCGACATCCGGGCGCAGACGCGGGCGGTCATCGAGAATGTCCGCGCCGTCCTGGGAGCGGCCGGCGCCGACCTCGGGCATCTGGTGGACCTCACCGCGTATCTGGTGGACATGGCCGACTACGCGGGCTACAACGAGGTTTACGACACCTACTTCCGGGCAACCACGGGGCCGGCGCGCACGACGGTGGCGGTCCGGGAGTTGCCGGGGCCCGATCTGCTGATCGAGATCAAGGGCGTGGCCCTCGCGCCCGGGAGGCCAACATGACCGCGGTCGTGTCGGAACCCACGCTCCAGGCCCTGGCCGATCGGTTGCGGGACGCACAGGAGCGGCGGACGCCCTGCGAGCCGCTCACCGCCGAGTTCCCCGACCTCACGCTGGCGGAGGCGTATCGCATCGCGGGCCGCAACGTCGCCCGGCTGGGCGCCCCGATCGTCGGCCGAAAAATCGGCCTGACCAGCGCGGCGGTCCAGCGGCAACTGGGCGTGGACCAACCCGACTTCGGCGCCCTGGTCGCCGGCATGGAGGTGCCAGAGGGCGGTGAGGCCGATTTTTCCCGCCTGCTCCAGCCCCGCGTGGAAGGGGAGATCGCCTTCGTCCTCGGGCGCGACCTGCAAGGGCCGGGCGTCACGGCCGCCCAGGTCCTGGCCGCCACCGATTTCGTCCTGCCGGCGATCGAGGTAGCCGACTGCCGCATCGCCGACTGGCGCATCAAGGTGCAGGACACGGTCGCCGACAACGCGGCCGCCGCGATGTACGTGCTGGGCTCGCGCCCGGCTAGCCCGCGGGACCTGGACATGCGCCTGGCCGGCCTGGCGTTGCGAATAAACGGCGAGGTAGCGACAACCGGGGCGGGGGCCGCGTGCCTCGGGAATCCCGTCAACGCCGTGGCGTGGCTGGCCAACACGCTCGGTGCGCTGGGCACCCCCCTCAGTGCCGGAGAGGTCGTCCTGGCGGGCGCGATGTGCCCGCTCGTCGCGGTCCTGCCCGGCGATTGCGTCGAGGTGGCCATCTCGGGGCTCGGCAGCGTCGCCGTCCGCTTCAGCGAGGCCTGAACACCATGCCATTGCACTCGAGCCATGCTCAGGCGATCGCCGAGACCCTCGACTCGGCGGCCCGCGAGGGTCGCCTCGTCCCGATGCTGACCTCCACCGAGCCTGACCTGACGGTGGCCGACGCATACTTCATCCAGGAGTTGAGCCGCAACCTGCGCCAGGACGGCGGCGATCGGCAGGTGGGGATGAAGATGGGCCTGACGAGCCTGGCGAAGATGCGCCAGATGGGCGTCCATACGCCCATCTACGGCTTCCTCGCCGAGAGCATGCTGGCGCCCGACGGCGCCACGCTGGACATGTCGCGGCTGGTGCAGCCGCGCATCGAGCCGGAAATCGCGTTCATCCTGGGCGCCGACCTCCGCGGCCCCACCACGCCGGCCCAGGCCATGCTGGCGGTCAGCGGCATCTGCGCGGCGCTCGAGGTCCTCGACAGCCGCTACGAGGACTACCGCTTCAACCTCCCGGACGTCGTGGCCGATAACGCGTCGGGCGCCCACTTCGTGCTGGGCAGCCACGTCGCGCCGCCCGGGCGGCTGGACATCTCCAACCTCGGGATGGTGCTGTCCATCAACGGGCGGATCCGGGAAGTCGGCAGCAGCGCCGCGATCTTCGAGCATCCGGCGCGGTCGCTGGCGCGGCTGGCCACCATGCTGGCCGAGCGGGATCGCCACCTGGAAGCCGGCCAGATAGTCCTGGCCGGCGGGGCCACGGCCGCCGTGGAGATCGCGCCAGGCGACTGGGTGCGGCTGGAAGTCGAGGGCCTCGGGACGGTGAATGTCAGGTGCGGAGCCAAGGAGCCGCCGGTTGCGCAGCCTGCGACCGGGCAGAGGCGGCCCACTCAGGAGGACCCGGCGGATGGCCCTGGCGACGCTTGATCTCCAGCGCTGGATCGACGAGCACCGGCACCTGCTGAAGCCGCCGGTAGGCAACGCCCAGATCTGGCGGGACCGCGACTTCATCGTCATGGTCGTCGGCGGCCCCAACGCCCGCAAGGACTACCACGTGGACCCCAGCGAGGAGTTCTTCTACCAGCTCGAGGGCGACATGGTGCTCAAGGTGGTCGAGGACGGGGCGTTCCGCGACATCCCCATCCGCCAGGGCGAGGTGCTGCTCCTGCCGCCCCGCGTGCCCCACTCGCCGCAGCGCTTCCCGGACACGGTCGGCCTGGTGATCGAGCGGGTCAGGCCCACGGAGGCCGACAAGTTCCAGTGGTACTGCGAGAGTTGCGGCGCGCTGCTCCACGAAGTCGAACTGATCGTCACCGACATCACGACCCAGCTCAAGCCGCTCTTCGAGGCTTTCTGGGCCAATCCCGCGGCTCGCGCGTGCAAGGCCTGCGGGGCCGTGCTGGATAGGCCGGGACTGGCTCGAGGCGAGGTCGGCACGGGTCGCCAGGCCGGCACGGAGGCCGGCCCCACCCTCGACGGCGGCGGCGACCGGTGAAGATCGACCTCCACACCCACATGCTGCCGGCCGGATGGCCGGACCTGGCCGAGCGGTTCGGAGCGTACGGCGACTGGCCGAGCTTGCACATCGCCGGGGCCTGCGGGCGGATGCGAGCGGGCGGCAAGTTCTTCCGCGACGTGGACGATCGCTGCTGGGACGCCGGCCGGAGGCTGGAAGACTGCGATCGCGACGGCGTCTCATTGCAGGTCCTGTCCACCGTGCCCGTGATGTTCTGCTACTGGGCGAAGGCAGCCGACGCCCACGCGCTGTCGCAACTACTCAACGACCACCTGGCCGAGGTCTGCCGCGAGCATCCGGGCCGCTTCGCCGCCCTGGGCACGGTGCCGCTCCAGGACGGCGAACTGGCGATCGCCGAACTCGAGCGCTGCGTCCGCGACCTTGGCATGCCGGGCGTGCAGATCGGGACGCATGTCAACGGCGCCAACCTCGACGACGAGCGGCTCTTCGCCTTCTTCGCCCGCGCCGCCGAACTGGGGGCGGCGGTCTTCGTGCACCCGTGGGACATGCTCGGCAAGGAGCGAATGGGGCGGTACTTCCTGCCCTGGCTGGTCGGGATGCCCGCCGAGACGTCCCTGGCCATCTGCAGTCTGCTATTCGGCGGGGTGCTGGCGCGGTTGCCGGCACTGCGCATCGGCTTCGCCCATGGCGGCGGCGCCTTCCCGATGAGCCTCGGGCGCATCGACCAGGGCTGGCATGCCCGCCCCGACCTGTGCGCCGGCCACATCAAGGAGCCGCCGAGCGCCTATCTCCGGCGGCTGTTCGTCGATACCCTGGTGCACGATCCGGAAGTGCTGCGGTACCTCATCCGGCTATTCGGCGCGGATCGGGTGGCCCTGGGCACCGATTACCCGTTCCCGCTGGGCGAGGACCGCCCGGGCGCTCTCATCGCCGGGATGCCGGATCTCGACGCGGCGACCCGCGAGGCCCTGCTCGCGGGGACCGCGCTGGATTTCCTCGGCCTGCGCGTGGCGGCGTCATGACGCTCTCGACCGAACCGCGGACCGGCTGGCGGCTGGTGCTGGAGATCGGCGGCGAGCGTTTCGCGGTGCGCGTGGAACGGCCATTGCACCTGGCCATACCGCTCGATTTTCACGGCGCGCAGCCCGAAGCCTTCGGCCTGCCGGCCTCCCGGGCCTACGTCTGGCGGGCCGGCGAGTTCGTCGGCGACGTCCGCGAGGGCGGCTCGTGCAACTGCGAGATGCTCACGCTTTGCCCGCACGGCAGCGGCACGCACACCGAGTGCGTGGGGCACCTGACCGACGCGCGGCTCTCGGTGCACGCCGCCCTGCGCGAGGTCCTGGTGCCGGCGACGGTGGTCACCGTGACGCCCGAGAGGCTCCCGGGCGGCGACGCGGCGATCACTTACTCGGTCCTGGATCCGCTCTTGCGGGATGCGGGGCCCTTCATCCAGGGCCTGGTGGTGCGGACCAAGCCCAACGACTACACCAAGAAGACGCGCACGTGGACCGGGGGGACCTGGCCCTACTTCACCCCGGAGATCGCACGGTCGCTGCGCGACCGCGGGGTCCACCACCTGGTGACCGACCTGCCGAGCCTCGATCCCGAGCGCGACGAGGGCAGATTGGCCGCGCACCGCGCGTTCTGGGACGTCGCCGAACGCGTGGCCAATCCCCTCACTCGCGACCGCACGGTGACCGAACTCGCATTCATCGACGCCGGGATCCCGGACGGCCGCTATCTCCTCAACCTCCAGATCGCCCCCTTCGTGCTCGACGCCGCCCCCGCGCGGCCCGTGCTGTTCGAGGTGCAACCGCTATGACGACCTTGCTGGTGTCGGCCGAGGAAGAGGCCCTGCGCCTCGACGCCGAGGACGAGCTTGCGGCCTTCCGCGAGCGTTTCTGCCTCCCGACCCGCGAGGACGGCGAGCCGGCCGTGTACCTGTGCGGCCATTCCCTGGGCCTGCAGCCGCGCAAGGCGCGGGAGTATGTCGAGGCGGAACTCGATCGCTGGGCCGCCGAGGGAGTGGCGGCCCACTTTTCCGGGGACCGCCCCTGGTACTCCTACCACGAGACTCTCGCGGCCGACATGGCGAGCCTGGTGGGCGCTCGCCCGGCCGAGGTCGTCATGATGAACTCCCTGACGGTCAACCTCCACCTCCTGCTCGTGTCCTTCTACCGGCCGAGCATGGACCGCTTCAAGATCCTCATGGAGGAGGAGGCTTTTCCGTCGGACCGCTTCGCCATCGACAGCCAGATCCGCTTCCACGGCTACGATCCGCGCACCGGAAAGCTCCTGCTGCGGCCCCGGGAAGGCGCCGAGACGGTCTCGACCGAGGACGTCGTGGACCTGATCACCCGCGAAGGGCGCCGCATCGCCCTGGTCTTGCTGGGAGGCGTCAACTACGTCACCGGCCAGGCGCTTGACATGGGCCGCATCACGGCGGCCGCGCAGCGCGTCGGCTGCACGGTCGGCTTCGATCTGGCCCACGCGACAGGCAACATCCCACTCAAGCTACATGACTGGAATGTTGATTTCGCCGTTTGGTGTAGTTACAAGTATCTCAACTGCGGCCCGGGCGGCGTCGGCGGCGCCTTCGTGCACGAGCGCCACGCGGCCCGCACCGACCTGCCGCGGTTCGCCGGCTGGTGGGGCCACGACCCCGGGACGCGCTTCGCGCTCCGTCCCGAGTTTCGCGCCCAGGAGGGCGCGGCCGGCTGGCAGCTCTCCAACGCGCCGATCCTGTCCACGGCCGCGTGCCGCGCCTCCCTGGAACTCTTCGCCGAGGCCGGCATGCCGGCCCTGCGCCGCAAGTCGGAGCTCCTCACCGCCAAGCTCCTGGAGTGGCTTGCCGCCGCCCCGGCCGGTACGTTGCAGGTCGTGACGCCCGCCGACCCGGCGGCCCGCGGGTGCCAGATCTCGCTGCGGGTGGAAAGGGCCGACGCCAGGGCCGTGCACGAGGCCCTGGAGCGCGCCGGCTTCGTGTGCGACCACCGCGAGCCGGCAATCATCCGCGTCGCCCCCGTGCCGCTCTACAACACGTTCCACGAGGTCTGGCGGTTCGCGCGCGAACTGGTCACGCTCCTGCCCGCATGACGCGGTTCCAGATCGCGGGCGCCGGCCTGGCCGGGTCGTTGCTGGCCGTCTACCTGGGCCAGCAGGGCCACCAGGTCTCGGTCTTCGAACGGCGCGGCGACATGCGGCGCGAGTCGGTCGAACGGGGGCGCTCCATCAACATGGCGCTTTCCACGCGGGGTCTGGCTGCCTTGCGCGAGGTCGGCCTGGAAGAGGCGATCCTCGAGCGCGCCATCCCGATGCGCGGCCGGATGATTCACGATCGCGCGGGCCGCACCTCGCTGCAGCCCTATGGCATCCATCCCCACGAGTGCATCTACTCGATTTCCCGCAACGGCCTGAACATGGTCCTCCTGGATGCCGCGGCGGCCCTGCCGGGCGTGCAGATCCATTTCGGCCGGCGGGCGGTGGGCGTGGACCTGGAAGAGAGAACTCTCGTGTTTCCGGACGGCGGCGAGAAGCCCGATCCCGGCGTAGTGATAGGCGCCGACGGGGCGCATTCGGTGGTGCGCGCCGCCCTGGCGCGCCTGGATCGCTTCGATTACCACCAGAACTACCTGGACTGGGGCTACAAGGAGCTGTCCCTGCCGCCGGGGCCCGGCGGCGCGTGGCGCCTGGATAAACACGCCCTGCACATCTGGCCCCGCCACGACTTCATGCTCATCGCCCTGCCCAACCTCGACGGCTCGTTCACCTGCACGCTCTTCCTGCCCTTCGAGGGGCCCGGCAGCTTCGCCGACCTGGCGACCGACGATGCGGTGCAATCGTTCTTCGGTCGCGAGTTTCCCGACGTCGTGCCGCTCATGCCCGACCTGGCGGACGATTTCCGCCACAACCCGGCCAGCAGCCTGGTCTACGTGCGCTGCTTCCCGTGGCATTACCGGGACAAGGCCGTGCTGGTGGGCGACGCGTGCCACGCGGTCGTGCCGTTCTACGGGCAGGGGATGAACGCCGCGTTCGAGGATTGCTCGGTGCTGGCCGGCATCCTCGCGCGGCGCGGCGCCGCCGACGAGGCGGCGTTTCGCGAGTACGAGCAGGCTCGCAAGGAAAACACCGACGCCCTGGCCGACCTGGCGCTGGAGAATTTCGTGGAGATGCGCTCCAAGGTCGCCCGACCCGGGTGGGTGGCGCGCAAGAACCTGGAAAAAGCGCTCGCCCGCCTGTTCCCCGGAAAGTTCCTCCCGCTCTACTCGATGGTCACGTTCAGCCAGATCCCCTACGCGCAAGCTCTCCGCCGGGCGCGCGCGCAGGATCGCCTGCTGGATCGCCTGTTTCCCTTCCTGAGGTTCAAGTGAGCTGCCTTCCAGCTGCGCCGATGCTGGTTCATGAGCCCCGCGCCGGGCAGGGATGCCCGGCGAACCGCCACGGACGGCACTGCGGGGGGGCTCGGGGGGGCGGCCCCCCCCCGAGCAGGCTGCAATGAACCAGGATCCCTTACTCCCGGCCAATCTCCACTACTTCCACGCGGCCGCGCGCGAGGGTTCGTTCCATGCCGCCGCCCGGGCCTGCGTCGTGTCGCAGCCGACCATCTCCAAGGCGGTGCAGGCCCTGGAGGCCGAACTCGGCGTCGCCCTGTTCGATCGCATCAAGCACCGGGTCTACCTCACGGTGGCCGGCCGCGAACTGGCGGCCCTGTGCGATCGCCTGGGCGACCAGGTCGCCGCCTTCCGCACCGAACTGGAGAGGCTCCAGGCGGGCCCGCCGCGCGGCCCGGTGCGCCTGGCGGCCCTGCGTACGATGGGGACCGGCATACTGCCCGAACTGGCGGCGAGCGTGGCTCGCGACTACCCGGACATCGCCCTTTCGTTCACTTTCGCGGCACCAGGTGAAATCCACGACCTGCTGCGCCTGGGCAGCGCCGACCTTGGCGTGGTGCCGGGCCCGAGCCCACCCGACCTCGATCGCGACGCCCTCGGCCGGGACGACGCGATGCTGGTCGTCGCGCCCCATTCCCGCACGCCGGGACGCATCAACCATCACGAACTGGCGCGCCTGCCGCTGATCCTCACGAGCCGCGCCAATCCCTACTGGGCCGAGCACCTGGCGCCGTTCTTCTCGTCGCGCAGCCTGGAGCCCCGGATCGCCATGGAGGTCGACCAGGGCGAAGCCATCATCGCCCTCGTGGAGCGAGACCTGGGGGCGTCCATTCTCCCCGGCCACCTGGCGGCCGGCACCATCGCGGCCGGCCGGTTGCGCCGCGTCGAGGTGGATGGCGGGCTCTTCCACCAGGACCTGGAACTGGTCACGCTCAAGGGCCGCAGCGTCTCTCCGGCGACCCACGCGGTCGGAGACCGGCTGCGAGCCATCACCGGGAGCTGGCTGCTTCCCAAAGTTTAGCCGCCTCTTAACCGTGGCTTGGTCAGGTTGTGACCGGCGCACGTCCATATACCGTTAAGAGGAGGCATCCCCAGATGCGTTCAAAGGCGATTCCGGTTTTCCTGGCAGGTCTGCTCGCCGCAGGCTGCGGGGTCCGGGAAGGCGGCGACCTCGCCACCGGCGACACGCTGCCGACCGCGCCGTCGGTGACGGCGCCCGCCGGGGCCATCGCCGTGCCTCCCGCCGATCTCTCCAGCGCGGCCTCGCCCTCCGCCGACGCCAGCGGTTCGCAGGATGCCACCCCGTCGGCGACGCCGACGCCGGCTCCGACCGCCGCGCCCACCGCCGCGCCGACCACCGCCCCCACGGCAGCGCCGACCGCCCAGCCTACCG
>Ga0194120_10004307_pt1 | contig 22136 bp, 14 predicted proteins | sample TA2MahCa65mmetaG_FD_148642 | JGI IMG/M metagenome (GOLD analysis project Ga0194120, IMG submission 148642) | Freshwater microbial communities from Lake Tanganyika, Tanzania - TA2015019 Mahale Deep Cast 65m | ecosystem: Environmental > Aquatic > Freshwater > Lake | place: Tanzania: Lake... | reverse complement strand
CACTGCGAATCGATCCGCGACAGCGACAAGCGCAACCAGTGTCGCGGCGTGGCGGGCGGCAAGAGCGGTGCCGGATCGTGCGAGTCGATCTCGGACAGCGACAAGCGCAACCACTGCCGGGCCGTGGCGCGCAAAGACAAGGGCCCGTGCGAGTCGATCCGCGACGGCGACGCCCGCAACTACTGCCGGGCGGTGGCCGGCGGCAACAAGTCGCCCTGCGAGTCGATCAAGGACAGCAACCTGCGCAACCGCTGCCGGGCCGAGGCGCGGTAGGCGCACGCTGGCGCTTCAAAACGAACAAGCCGCAAGCTCCGCCGCGCAGTATTGCTCAATGCACGCCGCGCAGTTGGGCGAACCGGTGTTGGCGCACCAATTGCCACACTTGCCGTCGCGGCAGTCGATGAAGGCGTCGACCGCCGCCTGGGCCGCCGCGGTGCCGGCCGCCTTGCACGCTTTGGCGCAGGTGATGTCGCCTGCGCATTTGCCCTGGCACTGGGCGATTTGCAGGCAGGTGGTGTACAGCGCCCCGGCCCCGGCGAAACACTTGTCCCAACTGGCCTTGCACGCCTGCTGTGCACACTGCAACTGGGCGTCGCCGGCCAGGCCCGCGCACAGGTTGTCGATGCAGGTGAGCAATCCGTAGTAATCCAGGCCACCTTGCTGGCTGGCGCTGCTGCCGCAGGTGTTGGCGCAGGTGGCCGATCCGCCGCAGCCGCCGAGACAATCGCTCAATTGCTTGCAGGTGGCGGTGCCGGCGCCTGTGCAGGCCTTCTGCTCTGCGAAACAATTGGTGTACACGCACAACAGGGTCTCGTTGAGCTTTCCGGCGTCGGCCAGCGGCTTGCACACCGCCTTGATGCAGCCCTGGTAGCCGGCCAGCACCCCCAACGCCACTTCGCTGCCTTTGGCCTTGCACGCGTCGGGGCAGCCTGGGTCGCTGGCCGGGCAGTTGCCGATGCAGGCGACGACTTGCGCGCACGACAGGGTGCCGCCGCCCTTGGGGACGCACACGCCTTTCTGGCACGACTGCCCGGCGGGACAGGCGGGCGCGCACGGGGCGTCGATGCACACGTTGCCCTGGCACACCTGGCCGGGCGGGCACGCGGGGTTGCAGGCGGCTGGCGGCTGGCATTGGCCCAACTGGCAGACCTCGCCGGGCTTGCAAGCGACCGGCAGGTTCCACGACAGGCACCCCGAGTTCGTCAACTGGCAGGTCTTGGTGGCCGCAACGCCGTCCACGCACTGCACGAGGTTCAGCGCCGGACACGGGTCCTTGCAGCCGCACACGCCCTTTTGGCATTGCAGGTCGGGCGCGCACGCCGGCAGGCTCACCCACTTGCCGGCCTGGCAGACCTCGGGGGTGTTGCCGGCACACTGGGCCTGGCCACCGAGGCAGACCGCGCCATCGGGCAACGGCAATTCGGGTCCGGCGTCCGCGGCGTCGGCATCGGCGATCGCCACCTCTGCGGCGACCTCGCTGACCGTCTCGCCGCCGGCGTCTGGCTTGGCATCGGCGGCCGGGCTGTCGGCAGCCGTGTCGGTGGGGCCCGCTTCGGTCGCCGCGTCGGCGGTCGCGGTGGCATCGCCGCTGGCGTCGGCCTTGCCAAAGCCGATGGCCGAGCACGGCACCGGCATGCACTGCACGGGGTCCACGCAATCGTTGCTGCCCGGGCAGGGGTGGCACGCTTGGGTCACGGGGTCGCGGCAGACCCGGCCGCTGGTGTCCGGCGGGCCTGCACAGCCGCCCGCGCCTGCCAGTGCAGCCAGGGCGATGAGGATCGATGGGGCGGTTCCGCGCATGGCGGCAAGGATACGTGGCCTGTGCGGCCCGGGCAATCGCGCTATCATCGCCGGGCGGCGCCCCTGCGCCGGATGCGGACCGTGGCGCAGCCCGAACCGACCGTGCTCTATTGCGACAACCACTTGCTCGCGCTCGACAAGCCGGCGGGGATGCCGGTGCAGGCCGACGCGAGCCGCGACCTCGACCTGCAGTCGTGGGCCAAGGCCTGGATCGCGCGCCAGTTCGCCAAGCCCGGCAACGTGTTCTGCGGGATTGTCCACCGCCTGGATCGGCCCGCCCGCGGCGTGGTGGTGATGGCCCGCACCTCCAAGGCCGCCGCCCGGCTGGCCAGGCAGTTCGCGGACCGCAGCGCGGGCAAGATCTATCACGCCGTGGTGCTGGGCCACGTTGTGGGCGAGCACGACCTGTGGACCGATTGGTTGGCGCCGACCGAGGGCTCGACCCGCACGGTGGCGCAGGGCCACCCCGAAGCGCAACGGGCCGAGCTGGCGTGGCGCGTGCTGGACCGCAGCGCCGGGTGCACGCTCTTGCACATCGACCTTCACACGGGTCGAAAGCACCAGATCCGTGCGCAGTGCGCGCGGCGCGGCCACCCGCTGGTCGGCGACTTGCGCTATGGCGCTACGGCCCCGCTGCCCGACCGCAGCATTGCGCTTTTGGCCCGCAGCCTGACGGTGGCCCACCCGACCCGCGGCGAGGCGCTGACGTTTTCTGCCGCGCCGCCGCCGGGCTGGCCGTGGCACCTGGAGGACCACCTTGCACCCCGTTGACCCGTGGTTGGAAGAACTCGCGGCCGTCGCCGCCCGCCACGCCCGGACGCAACCGCTGGTGCGCGGCCAGTGCGTCCCGTACTTCCGCCGCGGCGTGCTGTCGGTGCCGGCCTTCAAATGGAATGGCGCGGGCGACCCGACCCTGGAGGCGCGCGCGCAATCGTTGCGGCACATGGCCAAGGCCAGCCAGTGGCCCGTGGACGCGCTTTTCTTCGACCTGGAGGACGCCGCACCCGATCAGCCGCAATTCAAGGCGCTCGCTCGCCAGTTCTGTGCCGATGCGCTGCGCTCCGCGGCGAACGCCGGCCGGGTGCTGGGCTTTCGGCCCAACGACATCCGATCGCCCTACTTTGCCGACGACCTGCGCGTCGTGCTGCCGGCCGCGGGTGCGCAGGTGGATTTCGTGGTGCTGCCCAAGACCGAATCCGCCGACGAGGTGCGCGACGTCGCGGCGCTCGTGCGCGAGGCTGCGGCGCGCTGGCGATGGCCGCGGGTTCCGCGGCTGGAGGTGCTCATCGAGTCGCCGCGGGCACTTTTGCAGGCGGAAGCCATCGCCGCGGTGCCCGAGGTCGCGGCCTTGGTGTTCGGCGCCTACGATTTTTCGCGGTGCATTGGTTCCGAGGTCGACGCCCAGACCTGGTTGACCGATCAAGCGGCCGCGCGGCAGTGGCTGCCGGTGGTCGCCGCCGCCCACGGCAAAGAGGCGCTCGACGCCGTGACAGCGACGTTGCCGATTCGGCCCAAAGACCCCACTGCGCCGACAACGGAGGAGCGCGCGCGCCACACCGAGGCGATCGCCTTGTGCGCCCGCGACGCCACCGATGCCGCCCGGCTAGGCTATGCCGGCAAGTGGGTGTTGCACCCGGACCAGGTCGACCCCATCCAGCGCGCCTTTTCGCCCGACGCCGCACGCGCCCGCAGGGCGCTGGACCTGTGCGCGGCCTACGCGCGTGCCGCGATGCAGGGTTCGGGGGCCGAGCGCGACGAGGCGACCGCCGGCCGGGTGCGCCTGGTCGACAAGGCTGTCGCGGGCATGGAGTTCTGGGTCGTGCAGGCTGGCTTGCGCGCAGGCGTCATCGGCGCCGAAGATCTCGCGCGGGCAGGGTTTTCTGCCGACGAGTTGCGCGCGGCCACCATCGGTCGGGGCCGGGCCACGCCCGCTCCCTGATGCACTACGGAGCGGGCGGCGGCGGGCAGTCGGGCTTCTTGGTGTTCTTGCAGACCTTGCCAGCGCACTGGTCGGTCGTGCAGTCGTCCTTGTCGTCGCAGTCGCCGTCGCCCGCGCAGCATCCGGGGGTCTTGGCGCACGTGCAGCCTGTCTGGGCGTCACACTTGGGGGCCTCGCACGACCCGCAAGCCTTGGCTGCGCACTCGCCGTCCAGGTAGCAAAGTTGTTTGCTGCACGCGACCTTGACCGCGAGTTCGTCGACCGCCGCGCCGGAGAACTCGTTCTTGCTGCCGTCGCCGGCGTCAAAACCGAGGCACACCTGGACGGACTTGCCCTGCATCGCGTCCAGCGGCACGGTGATGGTCTTCCATTTGCCGTTGGTGGTCCCAGCGATCATGTCGCTGGACCACACGACTGTCGGCTGGCCGGCGACCATCGCCTGCACGGTGAATTCGTCGAACTTGGGCAGGCCCGGCAACGGCGGGTTGATGTACTTGCCGGGGGCGCCGCCGGTCCACTCGGTATCGAGCTTGAGTTGGAACGTCAGCAGGTTGAAAAGCGTGCCACTTTTGAGTTGGACCGGCTTGGAGCACACCAGGCCCTTGGGTCCAATGTCGTCGTTCAGCACCGGGTCGTGATAGCTCGTGCCGTCTTCGTTCGAGAATCCGAGCGCACCGCCGGCCTCGCCGCCGTTGGGCAGCAAGTGCCAGCCGACGGTCGCCGAGTTCTGCTGCAGCGTCGTCCACTCGGTCAGGGCGTCGTCGAAGGGCGCATAGAACGAGACCGCACTTTTGCAGCAACCGGGTTTGGCGGGGTCGGGGCTGTTGGTGCACTGGCCGGCCTTGCAGACGTCCAGGGTGCATGCGACCGCATCATTGCAGTCGCTGTCGGCGGTGCAGCAGCCGGCCGCCTTGGCATACAGACAGGCCCCTGCGCCCGAACCTGCGGCGCCGTTGACGTAGGGGTGACAACCGTCGGCGGTGCACACGTCTTCGTCGGCCTTGCACGGATTGGCGGCGTCGCAGTAGGCCTGGGCGCACACCGTTTCCCACACCATGTCGTCCAGATAGATGCCCTCGTGGTCGTTCTTGAACGCGGAGCCGCTGGCGAAGTTCCACTGCACCTTGACGGTCTTGCCGGACCAATCGCTGAGGTCCACGGCAATCAACTGCCAAAGGCCCTTGGTCGACTTGCCGATGGCCAGCGAAGTCCACACCTGTGTCGCCTTGCCAGCCTCGACCACGCTGACCGAGAGCACGTCCTTCTCGACGAGGCATTGCGCGACGTCGTTGACCTGGAAGCAATTGGCCCCCGCCGGGCACGGAGTCTTGCAGGTGGCCGGCTTGAACTGCTTGGCGTAGGGCGCCTCGCTGTCCAGCCACAGCCAGAACGCGAGGTGCGCCTTCTTGCCGTCCGGCAGGAACTGGGCCGCGCTGGCGAGCGTGGTGCCGACAGGCTGCGCGTCCTTGCCCGGCTTGCAGCCGGTGTCCGGCGTCATCGAGGTGTCGTAGGTCTTGCATCCATTGCCGAAATAGAGCGACGACTTGCCTGAGTGCGCCCGCGCGGTGCTCACCTGCCACTGCACATTGCCGTTGGTCGGCAGATCGCTCGACTTGAGGCCGTCGAACACCACCGCCTCGAACCCAGACTTGAGCAGCGTCTTCTTGCCGGAGCAACAGAGCGGGTCCACCGCGTTCTTGCACTGGTGGCTGGAGGTGTCGCAGGTATCGGTCGTGCACTCGTCCTTGTCGTCGCAGGCGGCGTTGGTGCAGCACGTCGGGAACGGCTTGGGGATGGCCTTGCAGGTCCCGAGGTCGCACAGGGCGTCCTGGCAGGGCGACAGCGCAACCTTGCCTGCGCAATCGGCGGCGGTCGAGCACTGCGCCACGTCGGCGGGCTGCGCGTCGGGCGCGTCCTCGACGGCCGCATCGGCCTCGGCATCGGTGTCGGCGGGTGTGTCCAAGGGGTCGCCGACATCGGTCGAGCTGTCCTCGGGCGCCGCCTCAGGTGCCGCGTCCACGCTGGCGGCATCCGCTTGACCCGTGTCGCCGCTGAGTTCGGCGGCGCTGTCCGCAGCCGCGTCTTTGCCCGCCGGCTTGGGATCCTCGCCGCATCCGACCAGACCCAGGGCCGCCAGAAGGCCAACCAGGTTTGTCGCCGTCACCCACCGCATGTGCATGCCTGCCTTTCTCCAGCCCGCCGCGCTGCCCGTGTCAACTGCCGCAATCGGTCGTGACCTTGAGGTCGTCGATGAACACGCCTTTGCCGCCGTTGCCGATGCTGTCGATGGTGTTGAAGAAGAACTCGATCTGGATTTCCTGGCCCATGTGAGGCGACAGGTCGTAGCTGATGTCGTACCACTTGTTGGGCGTGACGCCGGTGCCTTTGTCCCACACCGTCAGCTTCTGGTTGTTGACGTACAGGTACACATACATGTCGTCGTACGATCCCTTGCCGCCCGACTCGGTGTCCATGAGCAGGCTCAGCGTCAACTTGGATTTGGTGGCGGCGGGCAGCAGGATCTTGGGCGTGGTGGCCTTGCCGTTGGTCGATCCCATGTCGAAGGTGCCCTTGGCCGGGTCGCCGTACCACAGCACCGCCGGGGGTGACTTGTTCAGGCCACTGGGCGGGCTGGCGCTGATCTGCCAGCCCTTGCCGGGGCCCGCGCTGTTGACGATGGTGATGTCCTTGAGCGCACCCTGATCGAAATCGTTGATCCACACGTCGGGCTCGCAGCAGCCGGGCGCGCCGGTGGGCTTGTGCGCGCACTTGCCGGCGACGCACACATCGGTGGTGCACTTGGTCTCGCCGTCGGCGCAGTCCTTGTCGGCCGCGCAGCACAAGGTGGCGTTGACGCACTTGTTCTGGACGCAGTTGTCGGTGGTGCAGGCGTTCTTGTCGTCGCACTGCGAGCTGCTGAGGCAACAGCCCGGCACGCCCGGGTTGCTGCACTGACCGCCAGGCCCGGGGCAGACATCGGTCGTGCAGGCGTTGGCGTCGTTGCAGTCGCCGGGGCCCATGCAGCACCCCTTGATCGCGGTGAACGAACACTTCTTGGTCGTGACCACGCAGGCGTCGGCGGTGCACAGGTTGCTGTCGTTGCAATCCTTGTCGGTGGCGCAGCAACTGTTGGCGTAAGTGCACAGGCCATCGGTGCATACACCGGCCAGGCAGCCAAAGCCGGTGGTCGGGCAGTTGGCGCTGGTCGTGCACTTCTTGTTCTGGCAGGTCGAGGTGACCACCACGTCGTCGAGGTAGATGCCGTTGGCGACGTAGTTGCCCGCGGTCGTGGTCGCGACGACTTCGAACTTGAGTTCGACCGATTTGCCGCCGAGCGGGGTCAGGTCCACCACTGTATTCTTCCATGTCTGGTTCATCGAGGCGTAGTTGAAGCTCGACAGCGTGTTCTCCACACCATTGAGGACCACATACAGCCGGAACGTGTAGTTGAGCGTGTTGCCGCTCTGGTGGTAGCTCCAGAACGACAGCGTGGTTTCTTTGCCGGGCAGCACGGTGATGGCCGGCGAGCTCGCCGTGACCTTGAACACCGGGTTGGTGTAGGACACGGTGCTGGTGTCCTTGGTCGGGTCGCCCATCTTGAGTGCGCCGGGCGCCGATTTGGTGAACGTGCTCTCCTTGTAGGCCCACTTGAGCGTCGGGTGGGTGCTGGTCAGCGTCCAGCCCTCTTCGGATCCATCGAACTTGCTGACCAGAACTTGCGGCGCACAACAGCCGGGCACGGTGGCGCTGGTGTACAGGCACTTGCCCTTGTCGCACGCGTCGGTGGTGCAGGGGTTGAAGTCGTCGCAGTCGTCGTTGAAAAGGCAGCAAGTGTCCGCGTAGGTGCACTGGCCCGAACTGCAGGTGCCCTTCTTGCACGGGTCGCTGGTCGCGCACTCGACGTCGGCCTTGCAGCACTTGTTGATGTGCTGGCACTGGCCGCCCTGCGCCGGGCAGGTGTCGTCGGTACAGGCGTTCTTGTCGTCGCAGCCGGCGTTGTCCATGCAGCAGCCCGGCAGGTCGCTGTGGCTGCAGGTGCCGCCGGGTCCGCTGCACAGATCGAGCGTGCATGGCTTCTTGTCGTCGCAGTTGGCGTTGGTGACGCAGCAGTCGGCTTTGGCGGTGTTCTTGCACACCGGCAGCTTTTCACCTTCGCCCACGCAGGCGTCGGTGGTGCACGCGTTGCCGTCGTCGCACTCGCCGTCGGCCGCACAGCAACCGGTGGCTACCGCCAGGTCATCGACGTAGGCGCCGCCAAAGGCGTTGAGCACGCCGTCCTTGGTGGTGAACGCCAGTTGGAACTGCACGGTCTTGTCGGCGAACGCCGATACATCGACCACGATGCGCTGCCATGCGCCGTGGGTGCTGCCGCCAATCGCGTCGCTGGTCCAGATCGCCGAAGGCTGGCCGCCGGAGATCACCTGCACGGTCAGCAGGTCGTCGCCCTCGGTCTGCTCGGTATCGAGCCACAGCCAGAAGTTGAGCTTGGCCTTGATGCCGGGCAGGTTCGGCACTTTGGCGTCGCCGGTGGTGGCGGTGGCGCCGACCGCCTTGCCGTTGGCATACGTGCCCTTGACGGGGTCGCCGATCCACAAGGCCTTGCCGCCGCTGATCGCCTTCTTGTCCGAGTAGTTCCAACTGATTCCGCCGCCGGAAACGTCCTTGATGGTCACAGCCTCGCTCGGGCCGTCCAGGGGCAGCAACCAGGTATTGGCGCTGAGCACGGCCTTGCCGGTGCCGCCTTGGCACGCGAGGCACGATTTGGCCTTGGAGATGCCGCCGACGACCACGCACTCGACCTTTCCGCCGGCGATCTCGACAAGGCATGCCTTGTCGAGCGGCTTGAAGCTGCACTTGCCGGCGACGCAGGTGGACGCGGTCTTCACGCACGGGTTGACGCAGTCGGCGCTGGAGGTGCAGGTGGCGTTGTACTCGCCGGGCACGGGCGTCGCAGAGGTCGCGTCGGCCGTGGCGTCTTTGGAAACCTCGCCGCCGGTGTCGCCGACCGGCAGCTCGGGGGCGGCGTCGGGCACGTCGGGGGCGACCTCGGGCGCCACGTCGGCCACATCGGGGCTGTCTGCGACATCGATGCCGCCATCGGCGCCGGCCTCAGCCTTTGCGTCTGCGCTGTCTGGCACGCCCGTGTCGCCAGGCGCCGTCTCGGCCCCGCCGCTGTCGCTGTGGACCGCAGTCTCGACGCCGCCGGTGCCGCCGTCGGCGACCGGTTGCGTCACCGGATCCGCGCCGCACGCCCAAGCACCGACCGCGCACGCTGCTGCGACCCACCTTGCCACCCGGTTGCCTTGCTGTCGCATGTGCCGACCTCTCGCCACCTGGGCGCCTGCGCCCGCTGCACTGTCCGTTTCTGTCCAGGCTCCAACCCGGTTGGGGCGCCCGACCCGATCCGGGCTCCGACCCACGTCACGCGCCACAGGGGGCAGCGCGCCTCGCGGAACCGCGCAATGTAGCATGCGGGCCAATGGACCGGCAAACGCGCTGCGGCGCCGCGGCGGCCCCTACCAGCCGCACAGGGTGACAACGCGGCCCGGCAGCTTGAGCGAGAAAAGGCTGGCGGTGGTCGCGGCGAGGTCGCCAGCGGCATTGACGGCCAACCGCTGGGGCACCATGTCCTTGGTCGTCGGCAGGGCCGCGGCATCGAGCACGCTCCCGGCTGGGTCGAGGTGCAGCACGTTGCCGGGCGCCGCGACCGCCGCCTGCAGCACCGCCAGCGAACCGTCGGCCAGAGGTGCCACGTCCGCCAGTTGGGCGCTGAACGTCTTGCCGATCAGGGCCTGCAAGAGCACCTGCCCGTCGGGTCCAAACCGCGCCAGCCACGACTGCGAAGTCGGGTTGTCCTTGGCCTGGGCCTGGCCGACCACCCACACGCTGCCCGCAGGGCCGGGCGCGATCGCGGCCGCCCGCGACGCCAGGTAGCCGGAGACGATCTTGGTCCATTGCAGCCCACCCGACTCGTCGTAGCGCACCAACATGGCGGCTGGGGTCTCGCCAGCGCCCGCCACCGCGGTGCTGCTGTAGCCCACCGCCAGCGCGCCGCCGTCGGCCATCGCCAGCACGTCTTGGGCGCGGTCGCCGAGCAACACGGTGGCGTGCTTCTGCCACAGCACCTTGCCGGCGGCGTCCAGGCGCGCCACCCAAAGGTCGTCGTTGGCGGCGCTGGTGCCCTGGCCGCGGCGCCCGGCCACATACAAGCCGCCGTCGGCGCGCCGGGCGATGGCTTCGGCACCCAGGTGCACGGGTGGGTTGGCCGTGGGCGCGCACAGGGCTTGCTCCGCGACCGTGGAACCGTCGGCCGCGTGGTGGGAGATCAATGCGCAACCGGCCCCCGTCGCCTTGTCGACCAGCGTACCCGCGGCGACGATCTCGCCCGTGGTCGCCGTGACGGCACCCGCCAGCGACCCAGCGTTGGCCAGCAGCACCTTGTCCCATGCCGCCGTCCCCAGCATGTCCGTGCGCACGACCCAGGCTTTGCCGCCCTCCTGCTGGCCGACCAGCACCCAGCCGCCGTCGGGCATCGCCAGCACACCGCCGAGGTTGGCGGCGACCGCGCCAAAGGTCTTGTGGGCGGTCACTGTGCCCTTGAGGCAGCCGGCAAGGCACTGGCCGAGTTTGCACACTTGTCCCAATGGAGCGCAATCCTTGCCCTTTTGCCAGACGCTGCCGATCGGGTCGCACAAGAGGGTCAGGCTGCCGTCGCAGCCGCCACCGCCGGGCGGACACGTTTGCGCGACGCACGACTGGCCGACACACACTTGTCCTGGCGTGCAGGCAATCTTGTCAAAGCCCGTGCCATCGGCCTTGCACACCAACAACTGGCCTTCCTTGCAGGTCGCGCTGCCGGCGGCGCAGACCTTTGCGGGTTCGCACTGGCCCGCATTGCAAATCAGGCCCGTGCTCGAGCAGTCCTTGACCAGGCTCTGCGCTGTACCCGTGGCATTGCACTGCATGACCTGCTGCCCGACGCACGACTGCTTGTTGGCCTGGCACACGAGGGGCTTGCAGGTGCCCTCGACGCACAGGGCGGCCGGACCGCAGGGCACGCTGGTATACGCCGTACCGCCAGCGTTGCACACGATGTGCACTTCGGCGTCCTGGCACTTGCCGGCGCCCGGCGCGCAGATCTTGGGCACGCACACGCCGTCGAGGCAGCCCTGGGCCGGCGGGCAGTCTGCGCCGGTCGCGCACAGGGCGCACTGACCGGCCGCCTTGTCGCAGACCAGACCGGTGGGGCACTCCTTGGTGCTTGCGCAGGGTTGCGCGGGCGGCAAGCACACGTGGCCCTTGCACACCAGGCCCTTGGGGCAGTCGGCGGCGACCAAGCACGGCACGCACTCGCCGGACAACACGTCGCACACCTGACCCTGGGCCTGGCATTGCTTGTCGCTCTGACACGGCGTATGGAAGAAGCACTGCCCGGCCACGCAGTTGCCCTTGGCCCCACATTCAGTGTCGCCCGTGCAGGCAGGCTTGACGGCGCCCGCGTCGGCGCCCGAATCGGTCGACGTTGCCATGTCGCCCAGGCCGGTTTCTGCCTCCACACCATCGCTGGCGGCGGCGTCGCCCGCTGTCGTTGCGTCGTCGGGCGTGAAGGCAAGGTCGCCCCCGATGTCCACGCCGGTGCTGCCCGCGCCGATCGTCGGCTTGCGCGCAGGCGGACCCTGGCACGCTGCCACGGCGCACACGGCCAAGGTGGCCATGGTCAATGCGCCGGGCCGATGGATCTGTGCGGAAACGTCGAGCGCGGTCATGCTGAGCCCATGGCGCCGCTGCGCGCAGGCGCTGGGAAGGCGACAAGGTATCCGCTTGCCCGGGGGCCGGCAAATTGGCGGCCGGAATCTCGACAACTATCTAAAACAAATGAGACTCTCTAGGCTGCGCGGGCCAGATCCGAGTCGTCGGGCGCTTGCTGCTGCGCGGCCCACACCGCGGCGTAGGTGCCGCCCGCTTCGACCAACTGTGCGTGAGTGCCGCGCTCGACCACACGGCCGGCATCCGGTCCAGCGGGGTCGCCCAACACCAGGACCTCGTCGGCGTGGGCCAGGGCGCTCAGGCGATGCGAGATCACGATCGCCGACATACCGTGGTCGGCGATGTGGCGGCGCAGTACGGTCAGCAGGCGCTCTTCGGTGTCGTGGTCCACCGCGCTCAGCACGTCGTCGAGCACCAGGAGCCGCCCCCCGCGGTACAGGGCCCTCGCCAGTTGGGTGCGCTGGCGTTGGCCGCCCGACAGCAGCAGCCCGCGCTCGCCGACCACCGTGTCGAGTCCTTTGGGCATCCGCGCGACTTCGGACGCCAGTTGCGCATCGGCGACTGCCGCCTCGACTTTGGCGCCGTCCACCCGGTCGGCGGGGTCGTCGAAGCCGACGTTGTGGGCGATCGACCGCGAGAACAGGAACGCCTCCTGCGGCACCACCGCTACGGTGCGGCGCAGGTCGTCTTCGCGGACGTCTTGCAAGTCGACACCATCGACGAAAACCATGCCGTGCGGTGCCGGCCGCAAGCGCGCGACGACCGCGGCGAGCGTCGACTTGCCCGACCCGACCGGCCCGTAGATGCCGAGAATCCCGCCGGGCTGCAGATCAAAGTGCAGGTCGCGCAAGACCGGCGGGGCGTCGGGGGTGTCGGGGTGGCGCACGGTCAATCCCTGGACGCGCAGGTGGACGCCGCGATCGGCCAGGGGCAGCGCCACGGCGCCCTCCGGCAGGTCGGTGCGCAGTTCCATGACGTCCCAGCAGCGCCGCAGCGACACAACCCCGCGCTGCAGCACGCCCACCACCCAGCCGCCCGACGCCAGGGCCCCGACCAGCACGGCGATGTAGCTCGCATAGGCCGCCATGTCGCCAAGCGTCATCTGGCGGGCGACGACTGCTCGGCCCCCCTGCCACAACAGCAGAAAGATGCAGAGGTTGCCGACCACACCGACCACGGGCATGAAGAACGTGCGCACCGCAGCCTGCCGCAGGTTGAGGCGCAGGTAGTGGTCGGCCGCGCGATCAAAGCGCTCGAGGAAGGCTTGTTCGACCGCGAACGCCTGCACCACCGCGACGCCCTTGTAGGCTTGCAGCACCTCGTCGCTGAGCGTACCGAGCGCAACCTGCGTCTGCTTCATCAACGTCATCGCCCACGCGACGCCGGTGCGCAGCAAGACGATCGCCAGCGCCGCCGGCAAAAGGCACAGCGCCGTCAGCCACGCGTCGGTCCTGAACATCTGGTAGAGCGCCATGCCCGCGGCCAACAGCATGTTGAGCGCCATGATCACCGCAAACCCGACCAGCGCGCGCACAAACGTGGCATCGTCGCCCGACCGTGCCATCAGGTCGCCGATCGACGCGGTGCGGAACCACGCAGGCGACATGGCCAAAAGGCGGTCGAGCATGTCGTTGCGCAGGCGGAATTCGATGGCGCGTCCGGGGTTGAAGAACAGGATCCGCGACAGCGTGCGCACCACGATCACTGCCAGCGCGGCCCACGCGATGGATCCAGCGCGGTCGTGGACGACGTCGGCGCTGCGCCCCCCGGCCAGTTCGTCGAACACGGCCTTTTGCAGTTGCGGAATCCAGACGGTCAGCCAGTTGGTCGCCGCCAGAAAGGCCAAGCCGAGCGCGTAGATCGGCAAGTAGCGACGCGCATAGCGACCGGCGAACCGGGCCACCATCTGGCCGTTGGTCGACTGGGAAACGAATGCGCCCACGCTGCTCCGTCGCGACCCCCGCCCAAGGGACCCCGCGGCCAGCATAGCGCAGCAGGCCATTTGTGGCAGTATCGGTGTGCGTCCGGCCCGCCGCGGCCGGGGGGTGGCTGTTGCGATGACCGACACGGAGACCGCCCTGCCCTGTGCCGCGGGGATCCAGCACCTGGCGGCCGCGCTGTGGCCGAACGCCGACGGTCCACGGCGCATCGCAGTCGTCGGCGCCAGCAAGAACGCGGGCAAGACCACCGCCATGTTGGCGATCGCCGCCGCGGCGCGGGTGCGCGGCTGGCAGGTGGGCCTGCTGACGATCGGCGTGGACGGCGAGCAGCGAGATGCCTGGCTCGATTTCGCCAAGCCCAGGGTCACCTGCGAGCAGGGGGCTTGGGTCGTCACCGCATGGCCGTGGATCGCACAAGCCGGCCAGAAGTTGGCCGACGCGACCGACCTCGGCTTTGGCAGCGCGCTGGGTCCGACCGGCATCGCCCGGATCCGCACGCGCTGCGCCGTGCAACTGGGGGGCATCGCCCACCGCGGGCAGTTGCGTCGGGCCGTGCAGGCCCTGGCGGCCCGCGCCGACGTGGTGATCGTCGACGGCGCGTACCACCGCCAGGCCGCCGCGCATCCCGATATCGCCGACGCGGTGGTGGTCGCCGTCGGCGCCCTGGCCGGTTCGACCGGCGCACAGGCGATCGCTGCGAGCATGCCCACGCTGCGCGCCCTGGCGGCGCGGCCGGCCGCTTCGGGCGATCGGACACCGGTCGTCGCCGCGGCGGGCGCCCTGACCGACGCCCTGGTCGCCGATCATCCAGATGCCGGCACGTTCCGCACCCGCGATGCGAGCCGTGTCTTGCTGTCGGCCGCGGGCTGGCAGGCGCTCGACCGCATGGGGGCACAGGCCGTGGTCGAGTCGGCCATCCCGCTGGCCGTGATCGTGAGCAACCCGTTTCGTCCCGACAGCCAGGGCGAAGATGCGCGATGGTTCTGTGGCGCGCTCGCGGACGCCGCCAGGGGTGTCGGCGCGCCGATCGTGGACGTCGTCGCGGGCCTGCGCGCGGGTCCGCTCCAAGAACTTGCAACCGGCCCAGAGCGCAACACAATCGCGTGCGCGGCCCCGCGGGCCGGCGGGAATGCGGATGCCTGACGCCCCGGAACTGTACCGCCACCTGCCGGCCGTGGCGGCGCTGGTCGACGATGCGCAATGGCCCGGCCCAGCCGTGCCCGCCGAATTGCGAACGGCCATCGCGCGCGAGGCCGTCGCGCGCGTTCGATCTGCCATCAGCTCCGGTTCCATCGGCACAGCCGCGGACGTCGCACCGGCCGTCGCGGCGACGCTCGCGCAGCTCGCGCGCTGGACGCACCACCAGAGCTTGCGGCCGTTGCTCAACGGAAGCGGCGTGCTGCTGCACACCAATGCGGGCCGCTCCCCTTTGCACCCAGAGGCCCGGGCCGCATTGGTCGCCGCAACCTCCGGCTACAATACCCTGGAGCTGGACCCAGCCACCGGCAAGCGCGGCAGCCGCCACGCGCACTGCCGGCCGCTGCTGCGCTGGCTCACCGGCGCCGAAGACGCGATCGTGGTCAACAACGGCGCGGCCGCCGTGCTGTTGGCGGTGCGCGCCCTTGCCGCAGGCCGGCCCGTCGTGGTCGCCCGGTCGCAACTGGTCGAAATCGGTGGCGGCTTTCGTGTGCCAGAGGTTCTGGCGGTCGCCGGCTGCCGGCTGATCGAGGTGGGCGCCACCAATCGGGTGCGCCTGGACGACTACCGTGCGGTTCTTGCGCGACACGCCGACGCTGGCGACCCGGTCGCGGCCGTCTTGCAGGTCCACCGCAGCAACTTTGCACTGGTCGGGTTCGCGGCCGAACCGGAATTGGCCGATATCGCCGAGGTCGCCCACCGCGCTGGCGCACGCGTCGTGGTTGACATGGGATCCGGCGCACTGCACGGCCTGCCGATCGCACCGGCGGCGCTGCCGGATGGGTCGCGGCCTGCGGCGGAACCGACGGTGGCCGCCCTGGTGGCGGCTGGTGCCGACCTCGTCACTTTTTCGGGCGACAAGCTGGTCGGCGGTCCGCAAGCAGGCGTGTGCGTGGGCCGCGCCGAGTGCGTGGCTGCGCTGGCCGCGGACCCCTTGGCGCGGGCGGTCCGGGTGGGCGGGGCGGTACTGGCGGCCCTGCAAGCCACCGTGCGGCTGCATGCCCAGGGCCGCGGCGCCGAACTGCCGGCGCTCACGCAGTTGCACAAAAGCGAGGCAGAGGTGGCCCTGCTGGCCGACCGTTGGGCAGAGGCGCTGCGCGCGCGGCTGCCGGCGGGCTGGCAGGTCGAGGTGGCGGCCGTGCCGGCCCAGGTGGGGGGCGGCACGCATCCGCTGTTGGTTCTGCCCTCGCGCGCGCTGACCCTTGCCCACGCCCAATGGACGGCTGCGCAAGTGGCCGAGCGAGCGCTCAGCGCCGACCCGCCGGTGCTCGGCCGGGTGGTCCAAGGCCGCTTTGGGCTGGACGTGCGCTCGCTGTGGGCGGGCATGGCAGATCCGAAGGACCCGCAGGACGCCGACAAGGACCTCATCGCAGCGATCGCGCAAGCGGTGGGGCGGTGCACGTAGATCGCGACCCGCCGGCAGCCGTCCTACGCTTGCGATTGCGGCGCGCCGCTGCTTGGCTCTATACTTTGGCGGGTTTTTGACCGAACGGGAGAAACCGATGCGCCGTCCCAATCAACTCCGCAGCATGTCAAATGTTTTTGCGACGCTGCTTGCCCTCGCCTTCGCGGTGGGCGGCGCAGCCGACGCCATGGCCCAGGGCAAGGACAAGCCGGCCGCGGGCGGCAAGAAGAAGTCCAAGGAGTACAGCTTCGAAGACGACGTCATCGAGACCCAATACCTGCGGCCCGACACCGCCAACGTCGAAGGCATCAACAAGAAGGGGCGGGACAGCCTCATCCAGATTCGCCGCAACTTCTTTGCCGAGCTGATTCGCTCGGCCGAGGACTTGTAGCCCGGGTCGCGCCCTCGCAAGGGGCAACCATCCGGCGCACAGCGGGTGCGCCAGGATCGCCAACCGTGACAATGGCCCGCATCCGGCGCCCGGGCTGACCCGAACGGCCGGTCCAACTGGCCCCGCTCCGCTGGTGGTGCATGTCGAAAAAAAGCAGCAGGCCCAAGGGTCCGACCGACCCCACCGACCGCTCGGCCGGTTCTGGCGCCACCGTAGTCGAAGGCCCGACGCTGCGCCTGGGCGAAGACGGCGCCGCGACCCTGGCCACCCGCGACCCGGACGGCACATTGGTCAGCCGCGTCAGCGCGCCCGATCGCGCGGCAGGCCTGCACCGGTCCTCGGACGTGCCCGCAGAGCAGGATGCGCCAACGGCGATGATCGACCTCAACGCCCTCGCGGCAAGTCCGGTCGCGCCCGCGCCGCCGGTGCGACCGCCCGAGATCAAGACCCACCTGCCGCCTCCCCCGGCGCCCGCCGCCAAGCACCCGCCCTCCAAGGCCGCGGACCCCAACGCCCCGACCGAGCGAGCCAACCGGGCGGAATTCGACGCCAAGACCACGGCGGCGCCGCCTGCGGCGGGTACCGCGCAAGGTCAGAGCACCGGGCCGCTGGGTCTGGACATCGTCATGCGCTGGTCGGGCGAATTGCACAAGGCGCGCTTCTTCGCGCGGCCATGCACAGTCCGTATCGGCCGCGACGGCGATTTTGCGCTGCCAGATGACGTCATGGGCGGCAAGCACATCGATGTGCTGGTCGAACCGGACGCCAAGGACGGCTTCGCGCTGCGATTGGACAACCCGGCCATTGCCGGACAGGTGATTGCCCAGGGCGCCGTGACATCGATCGCTGAACTCAAGGCCAGTCGACAGACCCGCGTGCCCATCGGGAGCACCACCCAGGCATTCTTGGAGTTCGGTGACTTCACGTTCGTGCTGTCGCGCGGTTCGGTTCCGCCGATGGCGCCGCCGGCGCTGTGGAGCCACGAGAACACCGTGTTCCTGGTGTGCTGGATCCTGGCCATGGCGACCATCCTTGGCCCGGTCGTCGCGAGCTTCCAGTTGACCGACCCGCGGGCGCGCCGCACCAAGACCTACGTCGAGGAACTCGAAGAGCGCACGGCGCAGATCATCGAAGTCGAGAAGATCGAAGAGAAGAAGGAAGAAGAGAAGGTCGAGGAAAAGAAGGAAGACAAGGCCGAGGCGCCCAAGAACGAGGTGCAGATCCAGGCCCCTGAGATCAAGAAGCAGCAAGACGAGATCAAGAAGGTGCTCGACGAGGTGCCCAAGGAGCAGCGCGACGAGAAGGTGCGCGAGTTGGTGGACAAAGAGGCCGCCAAGGCGACCGCGGAAGTGGACAAGGCGCTGGCAGACGTCGAGAACAAGACCAAGCTCTTCGCGTTCGACGATGCGGCTCCCGGCGTCAACCCCGGCGCGGGCGGTCCACAACTGGTGGCCGACCTCGGCGACAGCCCATCGGGCGGCCCCGGCGGACCGCGCGGCCCCGCGGTCGGCAGCGGCGACGACACCAGGGCCCAGACCGCCGGGCTGGACAAGAAGATGGACACCGGCGGCAAGGGACCGGACGTCGGCGCCAACATCAAGGAAGGCAAACAGAAGATCGAGGCCATCGTGCGCGGTGGCGGCCCCAGTGCCGATGGCGAGCTGTCGCCGGACATCATCAAGAAAGTGATGGCCGACAAGTCGGGCGCGATCAAGGCCTGCTACCAGAAGGAATTGCAGAAGAACCCCGAGCTTTCGGGCGACATCAAGGTCGCCTTCATGATCGGCCCCGACGGCAAGGTGGTCGGCGTCAAGATCGAGGGATCGAGCCTGGAAAACACCCAGGTCGAGAACTGCATCGTCGACAACATCAAGACCTGGCGCTTTCCGCAGGCCAAGGGCGGCGGCAGCACCAAGGTCAACAAGAAATTCACCTTCAAGTCGAGCTGATGAAGGTCCGCCCATCCCAGGTTCACGCCGCGGCCCCGTGGGTCGCTGCGTGGCTCGCCGTGGCCACCTCGGCCTGCAACGACGCCGACAAGCGCTTCGTGGAGTTGTCCAACCAGGGCATCGAGGCCCTGGATGCGGAGGACTACAGCCGCGCCGACGGCCTGCTCAAGGACGCGCTCAAGATCAAGCCTGCGGACGCCGACGTGCGCTTCTACTTGGGCACCATCGCGTTGCGCGGCGGCCAGTTCGAAGATGCGATTGGCCACCTGAGCGCGTCGCTGCAAGGCGACCCAACCCGGCCCGAGGCGCACCTGTCGTTGGCCAAGGCGCACTACGAGCACCACCAGCCCAAGGAGGCGTTGGCGGCGCTGGCCGAGCTCTTCAAGCGCGACGCCGGCCACCCTCAGGGGCATTTCCTGGCGGCCAAGATCGCGCGCGCCGCCAAGGATCGCGCGCTGATGGACAAGGCGCTGCGCAACGCGATTGCCGGCGATGTCGGCTTCGTCCCGGCGTTCCAGTTGCTGTCGCAGTTGTACGTCGAGGTCGGCGCCTACGAGGCGGCGCGCCAGGTGCTGCAAGAAGGTCTCAGGTTCAATGCGGATGCCGTCGAACTGCGCGAGGCCTTGGGCCTGGTGATGCTGGACCTGGGCCGCCCCGACAGGGCGCGCCAAGAGCTCGAAGCCGCCAGCGCCATGACCCGCGCCCGGCCGCAGGTGTATTTCAGCCTCGCCGGTGCGCAGTTGCAGTTGGGCGAGCGGGCCGCGGCGGTGACCTCGCTCAAGGCGTTTCTGATCCAGTCGCAAGGCGTGCTGGCGCGCGAGGACCCGCTGCGGCAGCAGGCGGCGAACATGATTCTGAAACTGCGCGCCAACTGACCGGCACGCCGCTCGCGAAAACAGGGTCTATTTCTTTCGATTTTTCTTGCGCGCCTGCGCCGCGGCCTTGTTCTTCTGCTTGCGCCTGTCGCGGTCGACGTCCTTGCGCGATCCACCTGGTCCGGCTCCCGGCCCCCAACCGGCGGCGCCCAGGCCGCCCGGCATGCCCAGCCCGCCTGCCAGGCTCGCCATGCTGCCCAAGCTGCCAGGCGAGGGCATGAAATTGGGCATGGCGCCCAGGTTGGGCATCGAGCCGGGCTTGCCCATGGCCGGCATGCCCGGCATGGCTGCACCCGCGCCACCGCCGCCCATGCCCTGCAGTTGATCGAAGAAGTCGTCGACGCCACCGCCCTTGAGCTTGTTGAGCTGCGCCAGTTGCCCAAAACCCGGCAACTTGCTGAGCAACCCCGGGGCCTGACCGATGCGCGCCATCATCTGGCGCATGACGTCGAAGCGCTGCATGAGATCCAGCACGTCTTGGGGTTTTCGACCCGACCCGCGGGCGATGCGCTGCACACGCCGGGCGTTGATGAGTTGTGGTTTGCGCCGTTCCAGCGGGGTCATCGACTGGATGATCGACTCGACCACCACCAGTTGCTTGTCGTCGAACTTGACGCCGTCGGCCATGGCGTCGCCAAAAAACGGCAACTTCTCCATGACGTCGCGCAGACTGCCCATCTTCTTGAGCAAGCGGATCTGCTCCAGAAAATCCACCAGCGTGAACTTGCCGCTCAGCAGCCGGCGAGCGTCTTGCTCGGCCTTCTTTTCGTCGACGTGCTTGGAAAACTCGTTGACCAAGCTGACGACGTCGCCCATGCCCAGGATGCGGCTGGCCATGCCTTCGGCGCGAAAGGGCTCCAGCTTGTCCAGTCCCTCGCCCAGGCCGACGAAGCGCACCGGGGCGCCCGTGACCATCTTGACCGACAGCGCTGCGCCGCCGCGGGCATCGCCGTCGAGCTTGGTCAGGACCACGCCGTCGATGCCGACCTTGTCGTTGAAATGGCGGGCCGTGGTCACGGCGTCCTGGCCGATCATGGCGTCGACAACCAAGAGGACGTGGTCGGGTGGCGAGCGCTTGCGGATCTCGCCCAGTTCCGCCATCAGTTGCTCGTCGATCGACAGCCGGCCCGCGGTGTCGAAGATGACGATGTCGCACGCCTCGGACCTGGCTTTCCACAGACCCTTTTCGCACAGGTCCGGCGGCAACATGCCCGGCACCGTGAACACAGGAACGTCGACGCGCTGGCCGAGGACCTGCAACTGGTCGATGGCAGCCGGCCGGTAGATGTCGGCGGCGACCAGCATCACCTTCTTGCCCATCGACTTGTACAGGTTGGCGAGCTTGCCGGCGGTGGTGGTCTTGCCCGAGCCCTGCAAGCCCACCATCATGATGCTGGTGATGCCCTTGGGCTTGAGTTGCAGGCCCTCTTCTTCGCCGCTGTCCATCAGCGCCATCAGTTCGTCGTGGCAGATCTTGACGAACTGATCCTGCGGCGAGACCCGGTGCTGCTGGCCCGCGGCGTCTTTGGCGCGCACCTGCACGACTTCGCCCACCGCCTTGGCCTTGACCTCGGCGAGGAAGCGCTTGGCGACCCCCACCTCGACGTCGGCCTCGAGCAGCGAGGTGCGGATGTCGCCCAGCACTTCTTCCAGGGTGTCCTCGTCCAGTTCGCGGTAGCCTTGCAGGCGGAAGCGGGCCGATCGGAAACCCTTGGTGATCGTTTCGAGCATCGTGTGTTCCAGGTGCGCCGGAGGCCGGTCGCAGAGGGCGCGAAGGGTAAGGCGGCAGGGCTGGCTTTTCAAGGTCGCGTGGGGCACCATCGGTTCGTGCCGCCGCGTGCAACCATCCCCCACGTCTTGCCCTACCAGGGCAGCAAACGGCTGCTTGCGCCCGCCATCGCCCACTATCTGCGCGCGGCGGGTCGGGTCGAACGCCTCTATGAGCCGTTTTGCGGTTCGGCCGCCGTCACGCTCCATGCCGCGCACCATGGCCTTGCGCAACGGTACGTCCTGGGCGACAGCCTGTCGGCGGTGGTGGGCTTGTGGCGGTTGGTCGCGGAGTCGCCGGATACGGTCGTCGAGCACTACGCAGGGCTGCATGCGGACCAGGGTCCGGGCGGTGTGGGGCAGTTTGAGGTTGCGCGCGAGCGCTTCAACCGCGACCGCGATCCCCGCGATTTCCTGTGGCTGTGCGCGCGCTGCGTCAAGAACGCGGTGCGCTTTGGGGCCAATGGCCATTTCAACCAGTCGGCCGACCGGCGGCGCTCGGGCACACAGCCGCGGCGCATGGCCGACCAGATTCGCGCCGCAGGGCGATTGCTGCGCGGTCGCACCGAGTTCCGGGCAGGCTCCTGGCTGGATACGCTCGCCGACGCCGGTCCGCGCGACGTCGCCTACCTCGATCCGCCGTATTTCGGCACTTCGACGGGCGGCGACCCGCGCTATCACCAGGGACTCGATCCCGCGCAGCTGGTCGAAGGCCTGCGCGCGCTGGGTCGCCGGGGCGTGCGCGTGGTGCTGTCGTACGACGGAAGAACCGGCGACCGCGTGTACGGCGATGCGCTGCCGGCCGAATTGGGTCTGGTGCGACTTGAGGTCGACGCCGGCCGCTCTGCGCAAGCGACCCTGCTCGGACGCAGCGACCGCACGGTCGAGTCGTTGTACGTGTCGCAAGCGCTCCACGCGGCCGCGCGGGGCGGCTGATGGTCCTGCGGGAAACCGTCAACCCCAGGTCAGGGACTGGAAAATAATAAGTCGATCACTCTCACATCAGGACGGAGCCGCGAGTCGGACCTTTGGTCCGCGAGCTGGCGACCCACGGAGCAAGCAAACGGGCCCGAGAAATGATTGAGTAAATCATTTCCTGGCCCTCA
>Ga0194120_10004301_pt1 | contig 22156 bp, 19 predicted proteins | sample TA2MahCa65mmetaG_FD_148642 | JGI IMG/M metagenome (GOLD analysis project Ga0194120, IMG submission 148642) | Freshwater microbial communities from Lake Tanganyika, Tanzania - TA2015019 Mahale Deep Cast 65m | ecosystem: Environmental > Aquatic > Freshwater > Lake | place: Tanzania: Lake... | reverse complement strand
GCGCTGTTGGTGTCCAACCACTCGAAGCGTAACCTACGGCTTGCGAATGGTGGCCGGTCACACCATCTTGACTACGCGCCGTCCTTCACCATCCCGGCGGTGCGCGGCACGGACGGCACGGCTGGCGGCGCCGGCGGGTTCAACATCGTCTACAACGGCGCCGACAATCCTGGCGGAATCGCGAGCGGCAGCGTGGCCGCGCCCGCGACACCGCTCGGCGCGCAGTTTCCGACCAGCGGGATCGTGCTGGTCAAGTTCCCGAAGACCAAGCTGATGCCCTCGGAGGGAACGCGCGGCCAGGCGTCGGGCAGCGTGGCGACGGCCCTGGGCACCGAGGTCGAGTACGCCTCGACGGGCGGAGGTTTCGCGACGACCAGTCACGAGACGTTCGCGACGCTGGGTAGCGCGCTCGCCAAGATGGTGGCCTGGGCCGGCAATCGCGCTGAACTCTGGATCGGCGGCGGACTCGCCGCGAGTTACGTCGGGAGCAAGACCCTGACGACCATCAGGGTGGCCGGCGACGACGGCACGGGCCCGGCGACCCAGACCGTGACGTTCACGCAGAACGCTCCGGCCGAGAAGGATCCGCCAAGCACCCTCAAGAACCGCGTGACCTTGTTCAGGGAGACTTCCGAGATCGCCACCACCAAGACCGAGACGTCCGACACCACGACCCTGCTGCTTGGCCCGATGCTGGCGATCGGCGGCCGGGCGGCGCTCCTCGAGGGCCTGACGGTCAGCTGGAGCCTGGGCTACTCGCCCGTGATGGGTGGGAAGCAGACGTCGTGGACCCGCACGGACACGACCGGCTCGATCAAGACCGTCATGACCACCGAGGTCAAGACGCTGGAAGCCACCGACTCCGCGTCGCCGATCAGCACGAGCACGACGACGAGCACGAGCGAGGAGGTCGTCGACACCCGCAACAAGCTGGATAAGGGCGCCGTCGCGACCTCGATCTCCAGTGCCTTCGGCATGGCGACCGAGGCCGTGCTGGGGTTCCAGTACCGCCTCGGTCCGCTCACCATCGGCGTCGAGGGTCGCGATCAGGTGGTCTTCGGCATCAACACCCTGACCGCCAACGGGTCGCTGGGTCTGGCGTCTTGAGTTCAGGCCCCCGCCCGCCGGGCGTCGAGTATCTTCACGAACGACCGCGAGCGGATCTCGTCCAGGGTCAGGCCGGTTACCTGCGCCTCCTGCTCCGTGATGGCGCCGCAGGCGATACCCCGGAGGAAGAAGTTGAGCAGGCCCTGGCCGGTGGCGGCGTCGTCGAAGACGTCCCCTACAAGAGTGGCCTGGGCGGCCTTGTCGATGAAGTTGCGCAGCCGTACGGATGCGGCTTCCAGGCCCTCCAGGAAGAACGCGTAGACGGCCGCGTAGCGGGTGGGAAGCTGCGCCGGGTGCAGGTCCCAGCCCTGGTAGTAGCCGGTCTCCAGCGAGTGGCGGATGTCGTCGTAGTGCAGCTTCCAGGCGCGATGAACCACCGCGCGATTCTCGAACTCCTGGTCGGGCGCTAGCGGCGGGCCGCCCGGGGCGGCGCGGTGCGGGCCTATCGGCATCACGTTGGTCGCGCCGTCGGATAGCATCACCCCGGTGCCCGCCAGCGCCACCTGCATCACGTGCTTGGCGAAGTCGCACACGGGGTGGCGCATATGCTGGTAGGCCGCCGTGATGCTGCAGCCCGCGGTGTAGTCGTACGTGCCGAAGTGCGCGCCCGTGCAGCGCCCGCCGGCGGCCGCCACCATCGCCGACAGCGGCGAGCGGCCGTCGTGGCCGATGATGGACTGCGGCGTCTCGACCATGATCTCGACCTTGACCGAGCCTGGCGCCAGGCCGGCCTGGCCCTCGATGAGCGACAAGAGGGCGTCCAGCGTGGCGACCTGCTCGGGCAGTGTGACCTTGGGCAGCGTCACCACGAAGTTTGCCGGCAACCGGCCGCCGGTGCGGCCCGCCAGCGTCGTGAGGAACAGGTCCAGGGTGCGAATGCTGCGGCCGTGCAACTCCTCGTTGAACGGCTTGACGCGGATGCCGACGAACGGCGGCAGCGTACCCGCCTCCAGGCCTTTCGCCGTTTCTTCGGCGCAGGAGACCGCGTGTCCATCCTCCTCGGCCTCCGGGCGATTGCCGTAGCCGTCCTCGAAATCGATGCGGAAGTCCTCGACGGCCTCGCGCGCGAGCTTGCCCGCGACGCGGTCGTAGATGGTGTAGGCGAGCCATGCCGGCTCGCTGCTCCGCCGCACGGCTCCCGGATCGGCCCGCAATTGCGCTTCCAGGGCGGAGATGTCCTCCAGCCGTTGGGGCAGCGTGTCGGCCCCGCGCAGCCCCACCGCTCGCGCGAGCACCGCGAAGCTTGGGGCGTAGTCGGAGAGGCTCCGGCGGGCGACCTCGCCGATGCGCACGGCGCTGTCGGCCTTGAACAGTTGCGCCCCGCCGTAGACGGTATGGACCGGCTGCCGATCGGGCCGCTCGCCCGGGTAACTGCCGGCGAAAGCACCGTTGGCCTCCCTCAAGGGGGCCAGGATGTCGGCGGTCTGCTGGCCGGCAAGCGAACCCTGCGGGGCGGTGGTTAGCGACAAGCGTAGTTCCTCCTGAATCGGTCCATTGTAACCGGTCCGCTTGTCCAAACCGAGCGTCGCCTCCTCCGCCTCCGACCGCCGGGCGGGAGCCGACAGGTGCGCCTAGCCGACGCCGGCGGCGCCTGCGGCCTCGTGGGCGTGGATCGCCTGGCGGCACACGTTGATCTGCTTTTCCAGACGCCGCATCTCGAGGTCGAACGTCACGTTGTAGAGTTCTTCGATCTTGCGGAACTGCAGGTACTGCACCTGCAACTCGGCGAGCTGGTCGCGCAGCACCTGGGCGCGACTCCGGTTGTTGTTGCTAGCCATGTCCTTTGTCCCTCCCAATCCAGCTTCCTGCACTTTGTCATGGCCGTCCGTTGCCACGTTAGGTAGGGGGGCACGTCGCCAATGTGATGAGAGATACATGTCATTATCGGCAGGATCCTTCATCAGGCGCAGTTTTTGGCGTCGTTATGCCACCTGCGGGCCCGCGGAGCGCACTGTGAATCGTTTATGAACTTTCTGCCGGGTACACATGACTGCAGGGAGGGACCGAAGTGGGAGCCGTCACGAGCGACAGGGCGCGGTCTGCGGCCGAACGGCCGCAACCCAGGCGCGTGGACCGAAACATCAAGGGCGCGCTCAAGGCCCCGCCAGCCGAACGGGCCGAGCGATCGGCCTCGCGGAGGGCCGAGGAGGGGCCGGCCCGCCCTCGGTCGCTCGATCTTTCCGGCGAGGCGGATCTGGGCGACCCCGACCGCCCGAGCGACAAGCGGCGGGGAGATCCCCCGCGAGCGTTCGCCAGGGCCGATCGCTCGTCCGACATTCTCCCGCCCCGGGGCTTGCAGAGCGCCGAGCAAACCAAGGCCCAGCAAGGCCGGGCCGGCGAACTGCTGGAGAAACTGAAATCCGCCGGGAAGGCGCGCGGCCAAGTCGATCGCAAGGCCAGGCGCCCAGGCAAGCGGTTCAGGCTCGCCGATCCGCCCACGGCCCGGGCGCTCAAGGCAAGCAAGCTTCCCAGGCTGACCCGGGGCGAGCGAGAGGGCCAGGTGGCGGCGATGCCGCCCGAGAGCCAGGCGCAGTACGCGGCACTCTCGAAAGGCGAGCGGAAGCAGGTCGACAAGCTCTACCAGGCCCTCGCGCAGGAAAGCGGGCCGGCCGCGGAGGTTGCCCTGATCGCGCTGGATTCGCTGGTCGCGGGAGGCAGGCTCGGCGAACGCGACGCGACGGGGAGGACGCTGCTCGAAACCCTGGCGGATCGCGCCGGCAAGCCGTTGGTGGCGTCCCTGGCCAGATCGGGGGTCTCCGCTGCCGCGCAACTCGGCGACATCGTGACGGCGATTGCATTCCCCGGCACGATCTTCCAGGGCAGGAACACCGCGACCTGCGTCGCCGCCTCCATCGAAACGGTGCTCAGCCGGACCGATCCGGCCGAGTACGCGCGCATCGCGACGGGCCTCCTGTACGACGGCGTCACCTTGCTGAAGGGAGGCGGCGTGGTCGAACTGTCGAGTTCCGAGGCCGGGCGCGACGACTCCGGGCGCCCCCTGGCGCATCAGCTCATCCAGGGGTCGCTGCGGGACTTCGCCGCAAGGCTCCCCGACGAAGCCCCGGGCGAGGGTCCGCCCGGCGACTTCGGCTCGGGCAGGTACGGATCGCGGCGGACCTACGGGACCGGTCGGTACGCTTCCCGGCGAACGTTCGGCGAAGGCGCCTACCCGGCCGGCGGGGCGCAGGCTCCCGCGGGCGGCCCCCCGCCGGCCGGGAATTTGGTTCCCGAGGCCGCCGCCGGGGGGCTCACCGCGAACCAGGCCGCGTCGCTCTACGAGCAGGCCGTGGGCGTCCGATCCGTCCCCTTCGCGGTGGACGGCGCCAACCGCAACGCCGCCATCGGGATGCTGCGAGAAGGCGTCGGAAAGCTTGGCGCCGTGTCCGTGGGCGTCCGGGGAACTGATGGCGGCGGCAATGCCACCTACCACCAGGTCACGGTGGTAGGCTTCGCCGGCGACCAGGTGGTCCTGCAGGATCCCGGTCGGGGCGAGACCGTGCAGGTGCCACTCGACCAGTTCAAGCAGGATCTCGAGACGATCACGGTGCCGGCGGGGTTCATCGGCCAGGCCGCCCAGGACCGGGACACGCTCCCGGCCCCGGCCGGCGACTGGTTCGTGCCGATGATGAAGGGTGGCAAGAAGGCGCGCAAGAGGCTGCGCAAGGCCAGGAAGCGCATGCTGCGCCATGCGGCGGGCAAGTAGCCGCGCCGCGGCGGCCCTGGCCGTCGCGCTCTCTCTAGGAGCGCCGGCGCAGGCCGCCACCGCCGGGGACTTCGATCGCATGCGCCTCCTCGGCCGCTTGCCCGCGGACGTGCCCATGGCTGACCTCCGGGCGATCGACACCGTACTCGCGCTTCCGGTGGGCGCCCGGGTCTCCCCCGCGTTTGCCGCGGCCGCCGCACCCGACTGGCGCCGCCTGAAGATAGCCGTCGCGGCCCGGGCCAGGGCGGAGCGCGATCCGGCTGGCGCGTGGCGCCGCGTGCACGCCCGCTTCCAGGCTTTCGGCAACGGCCCGGCGGCTGCGGCCGCGCCTGTCGTCCCCTTCGACCTGGCGCGCTACCGCAAGCAGGTCACGGCGCTTTCGCAGGACTTCAAGGCCCGCCTCATGGGCTTCCCCGACCACGACCTCGCCGGGGTCTGCGACTACCTGGAGGCCCACTACCGCAAGCTCGGCCTGCGGGTCGAGCGGCAGACCTTTCGGTACGCCGGGCGGCAGTACCAGAACGTCATCGCGACCCTCCCCGGCCGATCCGCCGAGAAGATCCTGCTGGTGGACCACTTCGACGTGGCCCCCACGGCGGACTACGAACCCGCGGCCCTCTCCCAGGCTCCCGGCTACGGCCTGACGCCCGACCAGATCCAGGAGATCAGGGCCGGGCACCGCACGGGCGCGCCGGTGCCGGGGGCCGACGACAATGCGTCGGGGACGGCCGCCCTCCTGGAATCCGCGCAAGCGCTGGTCGCGGCGGGTTTCAAGGGGGGGAAGCGGCCGGACGCCGCGATCCAGTTCGTCCACCTCAACGGCGAGGAGTTTCCGGGCGACTCGTACGGCGCCAAGCGATTCGTGGCCCGCGCCCTGGCACGGCGGGAGAGGGTCGCGAGCGTCATCGTCCTGGACATGATCGCCGTCAACCGGCAGAAGGACCGGGTCTTCCAGCTCGCGCCCGGCCCCGGGAAGCGCTCGGCGGCCCTCGCGGATCTGGCGGCAGCCGCCGCGGGGCACGTCGCGCCGGGTTACACGCCGGCGATGCGCCTGCTCGCGGATCACCGCTCCTACCTCTACAACACCGACGCCCAGGTGTTTGCCGCCGCCGGCTACCCGGTGTTGCTGCTCAACGAGCACCTCAACTACCACGAGGACCTGGATCGCCTCGGCTACCACGACGAGTTCGACCGGGTGGAGCTGATCGACTGGGAGTACGCGGGGGCGATCGCCAGGACCGGGCTTGCGACCGCGTTGCTCGCCGCCGGCCGCTCCCGGGCGCCGGAGCCGGGTGAGACGAATGTGCTGCGAAGCCCCGCCCAGCGCGCGTCGCTCTTCCAGATCGAGGTGCGCTACAGCCCGCTTTACGAGGCGGTACTCGCCAGAGAAAGGGCGGTCGGCCGGCCATTGCGCGACGCGGAACTGGACGCGCTCATCCGCCGCGACCTGGCGGTGCGCGGCGATCCCGCCCAGCACGACTCCTCGGTCGCTTTGCGGCTCACCACGTGGTTCCGGCCGCCCGGTTGGCGCCCGATGGGCATTGCGGAAATCCGCGGGGAGATCCGGTATCAGCGGCTGCGCGACCGGGTATACCGCGGTCAGCCGTTCTAGGCACGATCCCGCCGAGGCCCGGTAGACCGCTAGCGAGGGGGTTCCCCATGGGATTCTGGCTCGGCCAGGCGCTGGTAGGCCTGGTCGCCGCCCTGCACCTGGGCTTCCTGGTGCTGGAGATGTTCGTCTGGAACACGCCGGCCGGCCGCAAGCTGTTTGGCGCCACGCCGGAGTTCGCCGACCAGGCGGCGGCGATCATGGCCAACCAGGGCCTCTACAACGGCTTCCTGGCCGCGGGCCTGGCCTGGTCGCTCTTGCTGGGCACGGCTCCCCACGCGTTCGGCCTCAAGGTGTTCTTCCTCGGGTGCGTGATCGTGGCGGGGGTCTACGGCGCCGTCACGGTGAAGCCCACCATCGCGCTCATCCAGGCGTTGCCGGCGGCGCTTGCGCTGCTCGCGGTCCTGGCCGGCCAGAGGGGCTAGCCGCGCCCCTTCCCGAAGAACCGGAAGGCCGCATGATCCAGCAACCCCGGCACGACGGGCTTGAGTAGCCTGGCCGTCTGCTCGATCGGGCCGGCCGGGAAGATCTGCCGCTTGCGCGCCCGGATGGCCGCCAGCGTCCTGTCTGCCACGTAGCCGGGTTCGAGGCCCCGGTCGATGTACTCGGTGCTCGTGCCGAAGCGGGACCCGTCGGCGCGCCGGGCGTTCTTCGCGATTTCGGTCCGTACGAACCCGGGGCACACCGAGAGCACGTGAACGCCGTCGGCGAGCACTTCGACCCGGAGCGAATCCAGGAGCGCCTGGACCGCATGCTTCGAGGCGCCGTAGCCCGAGCCGTAAGGATACGAGAAGAAGCCGGCCACGCTGGAGATGGCGACGATGTGGCCCCGGCGCTCGGTGATGGCCGGCAGGCCCGCCTTGATCAGCCTGATCAGCGCGAAGTAGTTGAGTTCCATGACCTCGCGGAACACCTCCAGGCGCGTGGCCGCGACCCGGCCGTTCATCGTGATGCCGGCCGAGTGAATCAGCCCGTCGAGGCGGCCGAACCCTTCGATCATGCAGGCCACCGCCCGCTCGCATTCGCCCTCGGCGGCGCAGTCGGCCGCAATCGGCAGGATGCGGCCTTCGGGCGCCTCGGCCGCCACTTCGCCAAGCTTGTCCGCGCTGCGCGCCATCGCCCCCACCGAGGCGCCGGCGGCGGCGAGAGCCCGGGCGATTTCCCGCCCGATGCCGTAGCTGGCCCCGGTCACGAGGAAGGATTTGCCGGCGAAGAAACTCACGCGGGGGTGCCGACCAGGAGCACGGCCTGCACCTTGATGAGGTCGAGGGCCTCCTCGGGCGCGATCGGCGTCTGGCCGTCCACCTCCAATCCGTCATCCAGGTAGCCCCAGGCAGCCAGGTCGTCGGGCCGGTCGAGCGCCAGCCAGATCCGCGACAGCAGCCCGCAGGCCTGGAACGGGTCGATCGCGTCCAGCACGATCGCCTCGGCCAGTTGCCGGCCGTACCAGCGCAGGCAGTCGGCGACCGGCGGCAGGCCGACGCGCATCTCGTCCATCGCACGCACGAAGTAGGCGATCGCGGCATCCAGATCCACCACGCCGCCCAGGTCCGCCAGGCGCGCGAGGTAGTGGTCCCCGCGGCCGGCGATGCGCTCGGCCGCCGCCCAGTCCACGAGCTCCGCGGCCTGGGCGACGCCCAGCTGGAGCCGGGCGGCCACGCGGAGCGTGTCGGCGGAGGGAGCTTCCACGACGTGAAACATACCCGCAGGCGGCCTGATACCATGGCCTCCATGGCGGAAGTGCTCACCACGAAAGACGGAGCAGGCGCGACCGGCTCGGGCGTCGCAGTCGAGCGGGTCTACCGGCCAGGCGACCTGGAGTATGCGGCGCAGCTGGGCGATCCCGGCGAATTCCCCTACACGCGCGGCATCCAGCCGGCCATGTACCGCTCGCGGCACTGGACGATGCGCCAATACGCGGGGTTCGGCACCGCACAGGAGACCAACGCCCGCTTCCGGTACCTGCTGGGGCAAGGCCAGACCGGGCTGTCGGTGGCGTTCGATCTGCCCACGCAGATGGGCTACGACTCGGACGATCCCATGGCCCTGGGCGAGGTGGGCCGCACCGGCGTCGCCATCGACACCCTGGCCGACATGGAAGTGCTCTTCGACGGCATCGCCCTCGATAAGGTCAGCACCTCGATGACCATCAACGCCCCGGCGGCGGTGCTGCTGGCCATGTACCAGGCCGTCGGAGAGAAGCAGGGCGCCTCCCGGGATCGCCTCGCCGGCACCACCCAGAACGACATCCTCAAGGAGTACATCGCCCGCAACACCTACATCTTCCCGCCGGGGCCGTCGCTGCGGCTGGTGACCGACATATTCGCCTACTGCGCCGAGGCCATGCCGCGCTGGAACACCATCTCCATCAGCGGCTACCACATGCGCGAGGCGGGCTGCACGGCCATCCAGGAGGTGGCCTTCACCCTGGCGAACGCGCGCACCTACGTGCAGGCGGCCATCGACCGGGGCCTCGACGTCGATCGCTTCGCGCCGCAACTGTCGTTCTTCTTCTGCGCCTGGACCGACGTGCTGGAGGAAGTCGCCAAGTTCCGTGCCGCAAGAAGGCTCTGGGCGCGCATCATGCGCGACGAGTTCGGCGCGGCCAACCCCAAGAGCTGGCAGCTGCGATTCCACACCCAGACCGCCGGCTCGTCCCTCACCGCCCAGCAACCCGACAACAACATCGTGCGCACGGCCCTCTCGGCCCTGGCGGCCGTCCTGGGCGGCACGCAATCGCTCCATACCAACTCCAAGGACGAAGCCCTGGCGCTGCCCACCGAGCAGAGCGCCCTGACGGCGTTGCGCACCCAGCAACTGTTGGCCCACGAGAGCGGCGCGACGGCCACCGTGGATCCGCTCGGCGGGTCCTACTACGTCGAGAAGCTCACCGACGACATCGAGAGCGGCGCCCGCGAGTACTTCCGGCGCATCGAAGCCGAGGGAGGTTCGCTGCAGGCCATCGCCGCGGGCTTCTTCCAGCGGGAGATCCAGGAGGCCGCGTACCGCTACCAGCGCGCGGTCGAGCGCGAGGAACGCGTCGTGGTCGGCGTCAACCGCTTCCAGGTGGCCGACGAGCCGGCCCCGTCCCTGCAGCAGATCGATCCGGCCATCGAACGGTCGCAGCGCGAGCGCCTGGCGGCGGTCAGGGCGCGACGAGACGCGGCCGCCGTCGAGGCGCGGCTCGTTGACCTGGATTTCGCCGCCAGGAGCGATGCCAACCTCATGCCGCCGATCCTGGAGGCGGTCAAGGCTTACGCGAGCGTCGGGGAGATCTGCCACCGCCTGCGCGGCGTGTTCGGCAAGTACAAGCCGCCGGCGACGCTCTAGCCATGCCCGAGGCCCCCCGCTTCATCGATCACGTCGGCATCGCCGTGCGGAGCCTGGACGAGGCGATCCCGTTCTGGCGCGATACGCTCGGCCTGGTGCTGCACGAAGTAGAGATCGTCGCGGATCAGCAGGTCCGCACCGCGGTCTTCATGGCCGGCGCCAACCGCATCGAACTCCTCGAACCGACGGGCCCCGACAGCCCGATCGCCAGGTTCATCGAGAAGCGCGGCGAGGGCATCCACCACCTGGCCCTCCGGACCGGCGACGTCGCCGGCGCCCTGGGCGCCCTGCGCGAAGCGGGCTGCCGCCTGGTCGACGAACAGCCGCGCCCGGGAGCGGGCGGGGCGCAGATCGCCTTCGTGCACCCGAAGAGCACGGGCGGCGTGCTGCTGGAGCTGTCCAGCCGGGACTGAACTGGCTCGCGAGTCGACCTGGAGGAAGACGTCCCGGTAACCTAGCGGAGGCACGTTGAAGACGGGCAGGCGTTTGCACTGGCCGTCGCCTCGCGAGGCGCTCCTCCGATGCGATCGGCTGAAAAATCCCGCTCATAGCGCGGCTCTGATGACTTCGCTCCGGCATCGCGGCCGGCACGGAGGCCGGCCCCACCCATTGCATCGGTGGCGCAGGCCTCCGTGCCTGCGTCCGACAGGCGCCAGGTCATTTGAGAAGCGCCGCTATCAGATGTTGAGAGCCAGGAGCATTCGCTCGCTCACCGAGCAAAGCCATCCCAGGAACAGGCGCTCCGCGGTGACCTCGATAGCCCTGAAACTGCGACGCCCCACGACGTTCGCGACCTTCCGGATCGCCTCGTCCCTCGAGCGCGCCTTCACCTCGTACTGGGCTCGCACGCGAATCTTGCCGCCCCCGAGACCGTCCGTGATCTCTTCGACGCTGAACGTCTTAAGCACGTCGATACTCGAATCTCGATTGCGGCGCGACATGAGACTCTAGATCCGCCCTGCGAGCAGCGTACGTTCGGTAGTTTGCAAAGATTTCACATCGCTTTAACACGGCCGCGGAAGCCGAGGTCCCCTTCGGTCAAGCCGTCCGTGCAGGCGCGCAGGCTCGAAACCGGGTTGCTCGAAACGGATCCCCGGTCAACGAGGGGCCGTTCAGAAGTCGATCACGCCGAAGCGGCCGCTGCGGAAGTCCTCGAACGCCTGGTGGATCTCCTCGGTCGTGTTCATCACGAAGGGGCCGTAGCGGGCGATCGGCTCGCCCAGGGGCACGCCCGCGATGAGCAGGAACTCCAGGGTCGCCGTGCCCGCGCTCTCGGCCACGACGAGATCGCCCTTGTGCTCGAACACCACGACCTGCTCGGGCGTGGCGGCCTGCGACTCGGGCCCGAAGCGCCCCTCGCCGGCGATGACGAACGCGAAACCGTCGAATTCGGGAGCCAGCGGCTGCGCGACGCGGCCGCCCGGTCGCACGGCGAAGTGCAGGTAGACGATCGGCGTGCGCGTCTCGATCACTGCCCGCGCCCCGTAGGCCTCGCCGGCGATCACGCGCACCTCGACCCGCCCGTCCGGGCTCTTCGCGGCCGGGATACGATCGGCCGGCAGCTCCTGGTAGCGCGGGCGCATGAGCTTGTCCGCCCGCGGCAGGTTCACCCAGAGCTGGAAGCCGTTCATCCGCCCGCCCCGATCCAGGAATTCGGCGGAGGGCATCTCGGAGTGGATCACGCCGGCGCCCGCGGTCATCCACTGCACGTCCCCGGGGCCCAGGCGCCCCTGGTGACCCTGCGAGTCCTTGTGCACCATCGCCCCCTCGAGCATGTAGGTGACGGTCTCGAAGCCGCGATGCGGGTGGTCGGGCGCTCCCTTGGCCTCGCCCGGCGCCAGGTCGGCGGGGCCCATGTGATCCAGCAGGAGAAAGGGATCCACGTCCGCGAGCCACGGCGTCGGGAAGGCGCGATGGACCAGGAAGCCCTCGCCCTCGAGCGTCTGGTACGCGGGCACGACGCCCAGGATCTTGCGCGGTGTGGTGGCGATCAAGTCGATCCTCCTAGCTCGCGGGGGTCCGCACGCGGCCGCCGCGCAGCTTCGCGGCGGCGCGCACGACCTCGCTCCCCAGCAACCGCAACTGCTCGGCCACGGCGGGATCCCGGGGAGTGCCATGCTCGTCGAAGACCCGCCCGGCGCGAGCGATCGGCACGACCAGCGGCACGGCCCAGCCCCGCAACGCCCGCACCACGAACTCCATGGTGTTGATCGCCTGCAGGCCCTGCACGCCGCCGGCCGTGGCGATGAGGCCGACGACCTTGTCGGTCAGGTAGGCCGGCTCCCGCTTCCCGAGCAGTTCCAGCCAGTCGAGGGCGTTCTTGAACGCGCCGCTCACCGTGCCATGGTAGAGCGGACTGCTCCAGAGCAGGCCGTCGGCCTCGTACACCGCGTCGGCCAGGCGCGCCGCGTCGGCCGGCACCGGCGAACCGCCGGGCCGGAAGAGCGGCAGATCGAGCACCGCGAGATCGAACACCTCCGTGGCGGCGCCGGCGGCCCGCGCGGCGTCCAGTGCCGCGGACAGGGCGGCCAGGCTCGCGCTGTCGGCATCCAGCGATCCCCCGAGGCCCACGATTTTCACGGGCCCCGCATCGGAAACGGGCAGCATCCAATCCTCCAGTCAGGCGGCGGTGGGGTGCGCTCATGCGAGCCCCCCATGGCCCTTTACTGGAGATCCGGATGATCCGTCAACCATCCGGGGGTAAGAAGCTTCCAGTGACCTCGATAAACGATACCGTCGCCAGCTACGTCCCCTGGCTCGTCGCGCGGCAGCAGATTTCCGGGCTCTCGAGCGCTCCGCTCCCCTCATCGAGGCGATTTCCTGGCGCGGTCCTGCTGGCTGACGTAACCGGCTTCACCGCGCTCACGGAGCGGCTCGCGGAAGCGGGTCCCGAAGGCGCCGAAGTTCTGACGAACAACCTCAACGCCTTCTTCAGCCCGGTCATCGACCTGGTGAGCGCGCACGGCGGCGATATCGTCAAGTTCGCCGGCGACGCCATCCTGGCCGTCTGGCACGGGGGCGATCGGCCGGAGCCGCCTGCAAGGCTGGCCCGGCGGGCCGTGCAGTGCGGCCTCGCCCTCCAGCGAGGGGCCGCGGCCTCCTTGCCCGGACTCGCGTTCCCCCTCTCCCTCAAGGTCTGCATCGGGGCGGGCGACCTGGCCCTCGCGCACCTGGGCGGCGAGCGCAACCGCTGGGAGGCCGTGCTGCTCGGCGAGCCGATCTCCGGCCTGGCGACCGCCGCGCGGGCCGTGAGCGCCGGCCAGGTGGCGCTGGCCCCGGAAGCCTGGGACCTGGTCAGCCGGCACTTCCAGTCAGAGACGGCACCCGGGGGAGTACGCCTCGTGGCGGGCGCGCGCTGGCCGGTGCTACGGCCGCGCCCCCTGGCCCGCCTTCCCGCAGCACCGGCCGCCGTGGCAACGCTCACGGCATACCTGCCTGGCGCCATCCGCGCTCGCGTGTCGGCCGGCCAAGCCGGCTGGCTGGCCGAGATCCGCCGCATCTCGGCCATCTTCGTGAGCCTGCCGGACCTTGCGTGGGATACGCCCCTGGAACGGTCGCAGGCGATCGCGAGCGCACTGCAGCGTGCCCTGTACCGGTACGAGGGCAGTCTCAACAAGCTAAGCGTGGACGAGAAGGGCGTGGCGCTCCTCGCGGCGATGGGCTTGCCGCCCCTGGCACACCGTGACGATGCCGAGCGCGCGGTGCTGGCCGCCCTCGAGATGCGCGATGCCCTGACCGCTCTCGGCTGCCGGGGCTCGATCGGCGTGGCCAGCGGCCCGGCCTTCTGCGGCGAGGTCGGCAACGCGCTGCGACGCGAGTACACGATCATGGGGGATGTCGTGAACCTGGCGGCGCGCCTCATGCAGGCCGCAGCGGGAGACGTCCTTTGCGACGAGGCCACCTTCCGGCAGGCCCGGGCGCGGATCGCTTTCGCGAACTTGCCGCGCCAGGTCCTGAAGGGTAAGACCGGCATGCTCGGCCTCTTTCGCCCCGCAGAAATCAGGCAGGACAAGCCGGCGGCCCGCGGCGGGGCGATGGTCGGGCGCGCCGCCGAGCGCCTGGCCCTGGAGCGGCGCCTCCATCGCCTCCGGGACGAGCAAGTCGGCGGAGCGATCGTCGTCGAGGGCGAGGCCGGGATCGGCAAGTCCCGCCTGGTGGGAGACTTTCTCGAAAGGGCCGAGGCGATCGGCGTCGGCTACCTGATCGGCCAGGGGGATCCCATCGACCACTCCGCGCCCTTCCACGCCTGGCGGCCGATCTTCGAGGGCGTCTTCGGGATCAGCGCCAAGCCGGGCGACCGCAAGCAGGTCGCGGAACTGCGCGAACGGGTGCTGGCGAAGCTTGGCGCCGACACCGACGCCCTGGCCCGTGCGCCGCTCCTCAACGCGGTCCTGCCGCTCGATCTGCCCGAGACGGATCTCACACGAGAGCTGGAAGACAAGGTCCGGGCGCAGAACACACTGGATCTGCTCGTGGCTCTCCTTGGAGGCGAGGCGCGGGCGGCACCCCTTGCCATCGTGCTCGACGACGCCCAGTGGCTGGACTCGGCGTCATGGATTCTGGTGGCGGCCTGCGCGGCCCGCGTCCGCCGAGTGCTGCTGCTCGTGGCGGCGCGGCCGATCTCCGGGGAAGGTTTGCCCGAGTTCGCTGCGCTGGCCGAGGCGGCGGACACCCTGCGGATGCGCCTGGATGAAATGCCGGCGGAGGAGGCGCTCGAAACTCGTGCGCGCGAAACTCGGGGTGGCGGCCATGCCCGCGGCCGTGGGAGATCTGCTCGCGACGCGGGCGGCGGGCCACCCGTTCTTCACCGAGGAACTGGCGCTGGCGCTCCGCGAAACGGGCGTCCTCGAGATACTCCCGGACAAGAGCTGCAAGCTCACTTGCTCCGAGGCGGAACTCGCCAATCTAGATCTCCCCACGACGGTGCAGGGGACGATCGTGAGCCGCGTGGATCGCCTGCCCCCGCAACCGCAACTGGCGCTCAAGGTCGCCAGCGCGTTCGGTCGCCGGATCGGCGCCGCCGAACTCGCAGCAGTCTACCCGATCGAGGCCGATCTCGCCGGCCTCTCCTCCCACCTGGCGGCCCTGGTCGCGGCAGATCTGCTGGTGCCGGAGCCGGGGCCGGAACCCGCCTGGGCATTCAAGCACCTCATTACCCGGGAAGTCGCGTACGGCCTGCTGCCGGCGTCCCAGCGCAGCCAGATCCACGGTGCCATCGCCGGCTACCTCGAGGCGACCTTCGCGGCCGATCTCACGCCCTACCTGGCGGCCCTGGCCCACCACTGGGAGCGGGCGGGGCAAGCGGCCAAGGCCCTCGACTACACGCTGCTGGCGGGCGAATGGGCGCTGGGGGGCTATGCGGTCAAGGAAGCGATCCGCTACTTCAGCGCCGCCCGGGACCTGGCGGAGCAAGTCGGAGCGGTGCCCGACGGGTTGCTGGTACGCCTCCACTACGGCTTGGCGCAGGCCTTTCGGTTCGACTCCGACCTCCAACCTGCGATCGCCGGGTACCAGCGCTCGCTCCGGCTGGCGGCCGGCACCCGGGACGCGGCCGTCCAAGCCGGCGCGCGCGTCGGACTCGGAATCTGCCACCAGATCCGCGGTGATCTCGACGAGGCGCTCGCCGATGTCTCGATTGGCCGCGAGATCGCCGAGGGCGCCGGCCTCACGGACCAGGTCCGGCGAGCGCTGTTGACCGAGGCGCGCGTCAAGTACAAGCTGGGGCACCCGCTCGACGCCCTCGCCACGCTCGACGCGCTCGAGGCCTACGTGCGGCGCGAGGGAGCCGACCCGGCCGAAGCGCATGGGCAGGGGTTCAGGGGCTACATCCTGGTCTCGACGGAGATCCCGGGCGTGGACATCCGCGCACGGCTCGAAATGGGCCAGGAGGCGCTGCGCCGGGACGTGGCCGCCCGCCGCCGGCTCGGCGACCGGGTCGGTCTGAACGACTCGCTCAACCTCCTGGGCAACGCCCAGTGGCTGGTGGGGGATTTCGGCGACGCCATCCGGTCATTCGAGGAGAACTTCGCCCTGGCGTCCGAACTCGGCGCGGCCAACGACCTGACCTGCGCGCTGCTCAACCTGGCGATCATGGGCCTGGAATGCGGGCGGCTGGAAGAAACGTCCCGTTGGGCGACCACGGCGCACGAACAGGCAGCGCGGAGGCACGACCTGGACTACGTCGCCATCGCCACGGCCCTGGTGGCCAGCGCGGAAGCGTGGCGCGGCGGTGCCGCCGCCGCGACGAAACACGCGTCCGCCGCGATTGCCAGCCTCGAGCTGGTCTCGCCCGCGAGTCGGGGGCCCACCTCGCTTTCCGTGCTGCCTTACACAGCCGAGGCCGCCCTCCTTGCCGGCGACATGCGGGCGGCGTACAGCCAGGCTTGCGTGGCCTGGGAGATCGCGGAGCAGACGGGGATCCGCGACTACGAGCCAAGGATCCGCTGCGTGATCGGCGCAGCCGGCCGAGCGGTCGGGGAGCCGCGCGAGGCGCGCGTGCACCTCGAAGCGGCGCTGGAGCTCGGGTTGGCGATGGGATCGGCTCCCGGTGCCGCCCGTGCCCTGGTCGGCCTCGCGCAATTGGCCGAGCGTCCGGCGGAGACCCTGGCGATCGCTTCGCGGGCTCTTGCGCTGCTCGGCGATCGCGACCTCCCTCTCGACACGGCCGCCATTCGCCTCGCGTGCGGGGAAGCCCACCTGCGCCTGGGCGATGCCGAGGCGGCGCATGCGGAGTTCGCCGCGGCGGCGGCGATCGCCCGCCAGTCGGGCAGCGGCCACCAGCTATCCGTAGCAAACGCGGGTCTGACAAGCGCGGAGGCCGCGGGAGTGGTACGATGAGGCGTCTTAGCCGCCATCCGAGCAGGGAGCCCGCAGACCGCGATGAAGATCCACGAGTACCAGGCCAAGCAAGTGCTTGCGAAGTTCGGCGTACCGGTGCCGGAAGGCCGCGTCGCCACCTCGCCCGATCAGGTCAAGTCCATCGCGGAGGAGTTTCGCAACGGACCGGTGGTCGTCAAGGCCCAGGTGCACGTCGGCGGCCGGGGCAAGGCCGGCGGCATCAAGCTGGCCAAGTCCCCCGCCGAGGCCGAGGAAGCCGCCAAGCAGATCCTGGGGATGTCGCTCAAGGGCCTCGTCGTCAGGAAGGTCCTGGTCGAGAGCGGCCTGGCGATCGACCGGGAGTACTACCTGGGCATGATCCTCGACCGCGACAGCAAGCGCATCGTGGTCATGGTCAGCAGCGAGGGCGGCGTCGACATCGAGGAGGTGGCGGCGGTGAGCCCGGAGAAAATCGCCAAGATCACCATCAATCCGACGCTCGGCCTGGCCGACTACCAGATCCGCTACCTCTGCTTCGCCGGCGGCATCGACAAGAGCCTGGTCAAGGAGGTCGCCAAGTTCCTCAAGGCGCTGTATCGCGCCTTCCTGGAGTCGGACGCGTCCCTGGCGGAGATCAACCCCCTGGTCGTCACGAAGGAGGGTCGGCTGATAGCCGCCGACGCGAAGATCAACATCGACGACAACGCATTGTTCCGGCAGCCCGATCTGGCCGCTTGGCAGGAGTCGGAGGAAGACAACCCCATCGAAGAAGAGGCGCGCAAGCGCGGCCTCACCTACGTCAGCCTCGATGGCGACATCGGCATCATCGGCAACGGCGCGGGCCTTGTCATGACCAGCCTCGACGTCGTGGCCCGCGAGGGCGGCAAGCCGGCCAACTTCCTGGACATCGGCGGGGGCGCCAAGGCCGAGGTGGTGCGCAACGCCCTGGAGGTAGTCCTGCTCAAGCCCGACGTCAAGGGCGTGGTGATCAACATCTTCGGCGGCATCACCCGCTGCGACGAGGTCGCCAAGGGCATCATCGAGGCCGCCAGGACGCTGCAAGTCGAGGTCCCGGTCGTGGTCCGCCTCGAGGGCACGTCGGTCGAGGAAGGTAAGCGCATCCTGGCCGAGTCGGGCCTGAACCTGGTGCCCGCGGCCACCATGCGCGAGGCCGCCAGGCGCATCGTCGAGTTGAGCTACGCCGCCTAGAGGACAAGCAGAATGAGTATTTTCGCCGATAGCAACACCCGGCTCCTGGTGCAGGGCATCACGGGTCGTGAGGGCAACTTCCACACCCGGGCGATGATCGACTACGGGACCCACGTGGTCGGCGGCGTCACGCCGGGTAAGGGTGGCCAGACCGAACTGGGGGCGCCGGTGTTCGACACCGTGCGCGAGGCGCGCGCCGCTACCGGCGCCAACGCCACCATCATCTTCGTGCCGCCGCCCTTCGCCGCCGACGCGATCCTGGAAGCCCTCGACGCGGAAATCCCGCTGATCGTGGCCATCACCGAGGGGGTGCCCACGCTCGACATGGTCAGGGTCTTCGAGGTCCTCAAGCAGACCCGCAGCCGCCTCGTCGGGCCAAACTGCCCGGGCATCATCACGCCCGGCCAGGCCAAGGTCGGCATCATGCCCGGCCATATCTTCAAGCCGGGGCCCGTGGGCATGGTCAGCCGCTCCGGCACGCTCACCTACGAGATCGCCAAGGATTTCAGCGACCGCGGCCTGGGGCAGTCGACCGTGGTGGGCATCGGCGGCGACCCGATCATCGGCACGAGTTTCCTGGATGCGCTCAAGGCCTTCAACGCCGATCCCGCCACCGAACTGGTGGTGCTGGCCGGCGAGATCGGCGGTTCGGACGAGGAAACCGCGGCCGAGTACATAAAGGCGTCCATGACCAAGCCGGTCATCGGCTTCATTTCCGGTCGCACCGCGCCTCCAGGCAAGCGCATGGGCCACGCCGGCGCCATCGTCTCGGGCAACAAGGGCACGGCCAAGGCCAAGGTCGAGGCGCTGGAAGCGGCCGGCGTGCCGGTGGCCAACACCACCGACGAAATAGGGGATCTCGCCGAGAAGAAGCTCAAGCGGCCCGCCAAGGTGTAGCGCCTTGGCGGCGCAGCAGGAGCCTCGCTTCGACCCCTCCGGGCGCTTCAAGGAGGCGCTGGTCTTCGCCGCCGACCTCCACCGGGCGCAGACCCGCAAGGACACCGACATCCCGTACGTTTCGCACCTGCTCGCGGTTGCCGGCCTGGCCATGGAGTACGGCGCCGACGAGGACACGGCCATCGCGGCTTTACTGCACGACGCCGTCGAGGATCAAGGCGGCGCGGCGATCGAGGCGCGAGTCCGCGAGCGGTTCGGCGACCGGGTGGCGCGCATCGTGAGGGACTGCTCCGACACGGCCGAGGAGCCCAAGCCCCCCTGGCGGGCCCGCAAGACCGACTACCTGGCCCACTTGCCGGACGTCCCGCCGGATTCGCGCCTGGTCTCGGCTTGCGACAAGCTCCACAACGCCCGCTGCATCCTGGCCGACGTGCGGCAGGATCCCGCGGGCGCCTTCGCCAAGTTCCGGGGAGGCCGCGAGGGCACGCTGTGGTACTACCGATCCCTGGCCGCCATCTTCCGCGATCTGGGCTCGCCCGTGGCCGAGGAACTCGGCCGCGTCGTCGCCGAACTCGACGCGACGGCCGGGCCGGGGGGCTAGCCGTGGCCTGGCGCGTGCAGATCCTCGACCCGGCCACGCACATGCTCGTGCCGCACCAGACCGAGCGACTGCCGGAGCGACCGACGGGCGCGGGCGTCGTCTGGATCGACCTGGTCGAACCGACCGAGCCCGAACTGAAGGAAATCGGCCGCATGTACGGCCTACACCACCTGGCTCTGGAGGACTGCCTGCATGACGGCCAGCGGCCAAAGCTGGACGCCTACGAGAACCATGTGTTCATGGTGCTGCACCACCCGCGGTTCGAGGCCAAGCACCACCGGATGGTGCTGGACGAACTCGACATGTTCCTCGGGCCGAACTTCGTGATCACGTCGCACCACCGGCCGCTGGCGCTTCTCGAGACCGTGCGCGAACGCTGGGCCGAGGCCGAGGAGGCGCGGACCGAGGGCGCGCCCTTCCTGGCCTACCTGATCTGCGACACCGCGGTCGACGATTACTTCCCGGTCCTCGACAAGCTGGAGGATCGCCTGGCGGTTCTCGACGAGCGGGTCTTCCGGGAGCACGACCACCACCTGCTGGAGGAAGCATTCCGGCTCAAGAAGCAACTCCTGCACCTGCGGCGCATCGTCGGGCCGACCCGCGACGTGTTCGTCTGGCTCCTGCGCCACGAAGCGCCGCTGATCTCGCGGGCGACGGTGTTGCACTTCCAGGACGTCTACGACCACCTCATCCGGGTGTCCGACGCGCTGGATCTGTACCGCGACCTGGCCGGCGGCGTGCAGGAGACGTACCTGACGATGGCGGCCAACCGCATGAACGTGAGCATGAAGCGCCTCACCGCTTTCACCATCACGCTGATGCTCGTGACCCTGGTTTCCAGCGTGTACGGCATGAACTTCCATCGCATTCCCGAATTGAGCTGGCCCCACGGCTACTATTTCGCCCTCGGCCTCATGGCGGCCCTGGGCACCACCAGCCTGGCCATTTTCAAGTTCCGCGGTTACTTCTGATCGTAAGCTGGTAGATTGTTCGGATGGTCGCCACCACCGAACCCAAGGCCCGCGTCGTCCGCGAACTCAAGCCGAGCCTGAATGCGCTCCAGCTATGGGGCATCGCCGTCGGCCTGGTGATCTCGGGCGAGTACTTCGGCTGGAGCTACGGCTGGGGCAGCGCCGGCACGCTCGGCTTCCTGGTCACGGCCCTGGGGATCGCGCTCATGTACCTGACGTTCATCTTCAGCTACACCGAGCTCACGACCGCGATCCCGCACGCGGGCGGGCCCTTCGCCTACGCGGTCCGCGCCTTCGGCCCGGTGGGCGGCTATCTGGCGGGTTTCGCCACGTTCATCGAGTTCGTCTTCGCCCCGCCGGCCATCGCCCTGGCCATCGGCGCCTACCTCAACGTGCAGTTTCCCGGGCTGGATGCCAAGAGCGCCGCGGTGGGAGCGTACGTGCTGTTCATGACCCTCAACATCGTGGGCGTGCAGATCGCCGCCACCTTCGAACTCTTCGTCACGATCCTGGCCATCGCCGAACTGCTGGTCTTCATGGGGGTCGTGGCGCCCGGCTTCTCCTGGGCCCACTTCGCGGCCCACGGCTGGGCCGGCGCCGATACGTTCTCGGCCGCCGCCATCCCGGGCATCCTCACGGCCATTCCGTTCGCCATCTGGTTCTTCCTCGCGATCGAGGGGGCCGCGATGGCGGCCGAGGAGGTCAAGGATCCGCGCCGGAGCATCCCGCGGGCCTATGTGGGCGGCATCCTCACGCTCCTGGTGCTCGCCCTGGGCGTGATGGTGTTCGCGGGCGGCGTGGGCGACTGGCGGCAACTCTCGGGGATCAACGACCCGCTCCCGCAGGCCATGAAGCGCGTCGTGGGCGAAAACAGCGGCTGGCTCCACATGCTGGTGTGGATCGGCCTCTTCGGCCTGATCGCCAGCTTCCACGGCATCATCCTGGGCTACTCGCGCCAGATCTTCGCCCTGGCGCGCGCCGGCTACATGCCGCGCTTCCTGGGTGCCGTCCACAGGCGCTTCCAGACCCCGCACCGCGCCGTCCTGGCCGGAGGCGTCGTCGGCATCCTGGCGGTCTACAGCGACAACTGGATCGTCTTCGGCGGCCAGACGCTCACGGCCAACATCATCACCATGTCGGTGCTCGGAGCCCTGCTGATGTACGTGGTGGCGATGCTCAGCCTGTTCAGGCTGCGCAGGACCGAACCGCACCTGGAGCGGCCGTTCGGGGCGCCCGTGTACCCGTTGTTCCCGGCGATCGCGCTCGTGCTGGCCCTGGGCTCGCTGGTCACGATGGCCTGGCTCAATCCGTACGTGTTCGCGCTGTTCGGGGCCTTGCTGGCGCTCGGTTACGGCTACTTCCTGGCCACGAGCCAGGCCCGGGCGGCCGCGCCGGCGGACGAACTGCTCGAGGCGATAAAACCTCGTTAAATTCCAGTTTGTTCGGGCATCGCCGGCCGGCTGATCGCCGATTCAACAATTGGTGGGTGGGCAGAATTACCCAGGTAGATAAAAGAAAATTCGGGTCACAGGCCGCTATTTCCCCTTTCTTGTTGAACCTTTGCGACCGGCCGACGACCTGGCCCACAAAAACGGAAGAACCGGGGCTAAGAAGCCCCGGCCGACCGTTCGAAGGCCACGCCTGCCGCTCCATGAGACGGTGGCAGCCGCTTTACCTTCGCCCCCCAAGTAAGATTCCCCGATCCGCCTGCTGTTAATATGCTGAAAACAGACATGCAACTTTCTTGCGTCTCTATCAAGAAATTGTTTGCATTTCATTAAACGAGAGGCGGTCGGGTTCGTCTTCGCGGTAGCCTGAGCGGGTCCCGACCTACAAGGATTTCCGCCATGAGTCGCCGCCCGCTTCTGGCCCTCGCCTTCCTGGCCGCCACGCTCGCGTCCGTGCCGCCGGCC
>Ga0194120_10004294_pt1 | contig 22183 bp, 22 predicted proteins | sample TA2MahCa65mmetaG_FD_148642 | JGI IMG/M metagenome (GOLD analysis project Ga0194120, IMG submission 148642) | Freshwater microbial communities from Lake Tanganyika, Tanzania - TA2015019 Mahale Deep Cast 65m | ecosystem: Environmental > Aquatic > Freshwater > Lake | place: Tanzania: Lake... | reverse complement strand
AATACCAGTTAAACAGCAACCGATGAAGGGTAAAAGACAAACTGGGTTTAACACCTATTTAGTCAAAAGCGTTTGGGGCAAGATCAAACTTGCAGTGTAGCGATAATTCACCTGGGATCAGAGAAATTTCACTAAATCCGGTCTGATAGTCCTTCTCATCAATATCATATGAGCGACCAATTTGATTAAGGTAATTTTCAAAATAATCCCCTGCTTTTTTCTTTTCAAATGTTTTCCCATATTCCATTTTTGAATTGTGGGTGCGCAAGTATTTTTAAATAAAAGTAAATACAAGCATTTTTAACACAAATATAATGTATTAAAAAAGATGCCAAACAAACACCTGACGGTTGGTTACACAAAACTAATCGTTGTTGGCAGATTAGCCACATTTTTTACAAATGATTTATTTAATTGCAGCGAATTCATCCTGCCACAACCCGCCAAAAAAACTAACTTTGCGGTATGCGCATCGGTGGGCTGCAACTTTTTTATTTCAAGAACCACGAGGAACGGCATCTGCAGTTTTGCGATGGCATCAATTGCATTACCGGACCTAATGGCAGCGGAAAAACCAACATTCTGGACGCGGTATACTATCTGGCCAATACCAAGAGTTTTTTTAATGGAATAGACCAGCAGCTGATAAAACACGGACAGGAATTTTTCAGTATTCACGGTTTTTTCGAAAATGAAACCCCCACCGAGATTCTGGTAAACTTTGGCAATAGCAAAAAAACGCTGAAGAAAAACGGTAAGGTATACAGACGTCTGATTGACCACATAGGCATCATACAAACAGTATTCATTACTCCTTACGATATCTCACTGATACTGGACGGCAGCGAGGAGCGCAGGCGGTTTCTGGATTTTACCATCAGCCAAACCGACCGTCCATACCTTGAACAGCTGAGTTTGTACAAAAAACTGCTGGATCAGCGCAATGCTTTTTTAAAGCAGGCCGAAGGAAGTCATGTAGACCCTGTATTGCTGGAAACCTTCGACGACCGCATGGCGGAAGCCGGACAGCGCATTTTTGAAAAACGAAGGGCATTTATATCGGCGTTCACACCCTACTTCCAGGAATTTTATGTTTATCTGAGCGGCGATGCAGAACACCCTACTCTGCTGTATGTAAGCGAACTGCACGAAAAACCGCTGAAAGATTTATTGTACCTAAGCCACAATAGAGACAGGGTCATGCAGCGCACCGGTAGCGGCATCCACAAGGATGATCTGGAGTTTTTGCTCAGCGATTATCCGCTAAAGAAATACGGCTCACAGGGTCAAATCAAAAGTTATGTAATTGCACTGAAACTCGCGCAGTACAAGTATTTCCTTGAAAAAACAGGCAAAAAACCCATTTTGCTGCTGGATGATATTTTTGAGAAAATTGACGGAAACCGTGCCGGAAAACTCATGGAACTGGTGGCAAGGGATTATTTTGGGCAGATAATCATTACCGATACGCATGCGGAACAAGTGAAGGATCATTTTGAGGGATTGACCGTAGAGAAAAAATACTTTGCGCTTGAAAAAACCCTCAATACAAATGCTGCACCGGCTCAAAATTCCAGCGAAGACCCAGCATAATCCAGTTTCCGGATGAAGCCTGCCAGCCGGTTTGGTTTCGATACAGCCAGCTCAAATCAATATTCACATTGTGGTAGATCATGTAGGTTACATCCACCTTATAAGAGCGAATATCTGAAATTTTGCCCTGCAGCATTTGTATCCCTTCATCACCCACCCTCACATCGTAACCGCGACGCGGATTGCTGCCAAAGTTCGGCCCCATGAGCCAGGGATCGTTGCCTTGTTTGGCCAGCATGGCCAGTGCATGAATGCGCAGGTTTGGCAAGGCTTTGGGCTGAAAAAATCCTTTAAAACTCCACTCCCTGAAATTGCTGCCCAACGGGTGCGCGAGCGGCTGATTATAATGTGTGTAGCTGTTTAAAATATCCGAGTGTGAATAGGTGTAAGGTCGAACAGTATTGTATTCCGCCTGCAGCAGTCCATTGAATTTCGGGGTTCTGAAAATCCGCATGAGACCCAATTGCCAGCCGAATTTATTGCCCCACCAGCCACCCTTTTGTACTTTGCTCAATTTAAATTCATCCAGTAAGCCCTGGCCGTAAATCCGCCAGCGGTAAGGCAGACTGTAGGTAAAATCAAAGGCCATCAGGGCATTATCGGGACTGCCGGCATTGGCTTCCACAGAGCGGTAAAATATGATGGGATTCAGGTAATCCGGGTCAAAACCACCTTGCGGACGATGGTGGATGATCATTTCCGAAAAGCCGAGTTCCAGCTTCTGAAACGGATTGGCAAACGTTAAACTGCCGCGGTGCAGGGAAAAATATTTTTTGGGTAACAAGGTATTGCCGAGTAGTGGCGTAAATCCATTCAGCTGACCATACAAATTTTGGTATTCAAAGGGTCCTAAGGAGGTATTCAGGCGCACGAAACCATAGGGTGCAGCATTATTGCTCAAGATGAGGCTGCGGATGCCCTGACCGATAAAAAAACGGTCGTGGCCGGCGCTCATTACAATATGGTTTTTGGCTGTCACATCATTCAGCAGTGCAGCAGAAACATAACCCACGGACTGCCAGAAATCTGTTTGGGGCGCAGCCGCACCACCATTTTGTCTGGCGCCTTTCCAAAAGCCCAGACCTGGCACCACACCCAGTGAATCGCGGTAGTGGTTCACAAATTGCGGGAAGTAGGACTGATTTTCGGTAACACGGGAATAAAAGGCCACTTTCTGCTGAATATTACCACGCACTTCCACCCCACGTCCATTCTGGTTGAAAGTGCCGTCAAATCCGCTGCCCGCCTGTAAATTCAGCACAGGATTGATGATAAAGGTAGATTTACCCTTTTCATTCACATCCTGCCAGCTGTAAAACATGCCTTTTCGGAGAAAAAAGGTTCTTCGAAAACATGACTTTCTCTTGTAAGCACTTTCAGATTCTGGGTTATCAACCTGAAAATAAGGCCTAAAAGCCACACCGCGTGTGGATTGTGATGTATCCTGATTAAAATTCCAAACCCTCGGATTAAAACGCAAACTGTTGCCGCCGTCTTGTGTGATGATTAACTGCAATTCCTGCCAGCAACCTGGTTCATACACGATATACTGGGCATTCGCCTTCAAACAAAAGCAAAACAACAGAGACAGGAAAACCCTTGCTTGCATCATGCAAACATACATACTGCCGGTGATTTAATGAGAATCAGTACTTCGTAAAAATCCAGTAACCGTCTTTTTTAGTGGCAGGAACGCCATTAAAAACAAAGGATTTGATGTAAAAATAAGGTTTGCAGCACTCGGTCTCTTTGGGATTGAAAATAAGATGAATGGTATCTATATCTGTATTGGTTTTCAGATACAGGGTATCGGCTGGATAGATTTTCCCGCTTTGGTATCGCGGATAGGTTGAAAACATGGAATCGTAGCGCATCAGCCAGGCAGGACTCCATTCAATAGAACCCATGGAATACGCACCAATCCATACGCTGTCTGCCGGATACTTTGCCTGTGGCCCAAAAAACCAATCAGCCCCAGTTTTGCTATCCACAATTTTAAAACTTGAAGATTCGGCACATACATAATCACAGCGGTTGCACTGAAATTGTTGCAACAAAACGGCCATCAGCAACACCAGCGAAGTTAAAATCCATTTCATGGTTAAAAGGTATACAAATTGTCGATAACGAACCCCCAAAAATACCCGTAATTTGTGGTATGCGAATCTTAGCCGGTCTAATTTTTACATTTATCCTACACATGAGCCAAGCCCATAACACAAATCTCATTCATTACTCACTCAGCATTCCTGAACCGCACACCCATTATGTGAAAGTGGATTTGGAAATTGTTGTCCCCAACAAAAAAGAAGTGCAACTGTGCATGCCGGTATGGACACCGGGAAGCTATCTGATAAGGGAATTCAGCAAAAAGGTGGAATGCTACGAGGCCACTGCTTCAGGAAAGCTGCTGTTGGTAACAAAAACCAACAAAAACACCAACATCAGCTATTACGCCAAAGGGCTGATTGTTGCTGCCTTACTGGATGCAAAAATCAGTATGGCTAAGATAGGCAAAAAAAATCTGGATGATTTGATGCGCGTTCTTTGGAAACAGTATTACACTGAAAAGCAACGTGGCTTTGCCGTGGCCGAATTTGAAGCCGCGGCATCGGAAGTTGCCAGAACCGAATTTAAAAACTTTTTTGACAAACATGTAAGATCACTGGAAACGTCGGATTATCAGGGGATTTTAAGCGATGCAGTATTAACTATAAATATTAAAACGGAAAAACGGCGGATAAGCGGCATAAATGCCTCCGCTGAAAACGTAAAAAAAGTGGTGAAGTTTTTAGAAAGCGGCACTACTGCCTGCAATTCGGGCGTGAATGTAAATGATGAACTTATTGCGCTAAATGGGTTACCTGTCAACAACGATACCGATGATTTTATGAAGAAATTGTCATATCCCGAGAAATCAAAATTGCTCATCTCAAGGGGTGGTATCGTCAGAGAGATTGATTTCGTATTTTCCGCGACGGGTCGCTTTTCACCTTCACTGGGTTTTGAAAAAGAAAAAATTACCTGCCCTTGAGAGATGGCTGGGAAAAATTAATTGATAATGGCAGAAGTACTGATTGATTGCGAAAAGCTGCAAAACTGGGTTGAAGGCGTTTTTACGCATTGTGGTTTTTCGACAAAAGACGCCCGCCTTTGCTCAGATGTGCTGCTGTCCGCCGATTTGCGCGGCATCGATTCGCACGGTGTGGCGCGGTTGTCGGGCTACCTAAGGCTGATTGAGAAAAAACGTATCAATCCGGCCCCGCAGATGAAAATTTTGCACGAAACACCATCCACAGCCTCATTTGATGCCGATGGCGGGATGGGTCTCGTTTCGGCTCCGGTGGCCATGGATATTGCCATTGAAAAGGCTAAAAACGTGGGCAGCGGTTGGGTTGCCATTCAAAATAGCAACCATTTTGGCATAGCAGCTTACCACGCCATGAAGGCCCTTCCCCACGATATGATTGGTTTTGCGGCAACAAATGCAAGCCCGCTGGTGACACCCGCGCTGGGTGCAGAACGTATGCTGGGCACCAACCCCATCTGCCTGGCCATACCTGCATTACATGAACCGGCTTTTGTGCATGATATGGCTACATCTGCGGCCAGCAATGGCAAACTGGAAATTGCGGAGCGTGATGGAAAAAATATTCCCAAAGGCTGGCTTACCCAAAAAGACGGCTCGAACAGCGAAAATCCTTCTGAGCTAAAGAATGGCGGAATGCTGCTGACATTAGGTAGTGATATGGACCACGGCAGCTACAAAGGGTACGGTCTTAGCGCAGTTGTAGACATTCTCAGTGGTGTGCTCAGCGGTGCCAACTACGGCCCTTGGGTTCCCCCGTTTGTCTCATTTTTGGATCCGCTGGACAACCTGCCCGGCAAAGGCATCGGGCATTTTGTGGGTGCATGGAGAATAGACGGTTTCAGGCCGGCTGCAGAATTCAAAACACATATGGACCAATGGATTCAGCGGTTTAGAAACACCAAATCACTTGAAAACAACAACCCTGTTCAGATTCCGGGTGACAAAGAACGATTTCATCACAGTCAAAGGGCCTCGCATGGAATTCCGCTGGTTGAAAAAGTTTGGAATGACCTTCAAAACATCGCGGCCCAAACCGGTATTGTATTAACACCGTAATTCATGCAAAAAAAATCGCATAAGATTATTGCCCTAATTCTGTTTATTACCGTCATAATCGGCACCGGTCTTGTTATTTACCGTTACAAACTTAAAGGCCGAAAGTCTTTGCGCAAAGGCGGTTACCGCACCGATTACAATCCTCGGTATGTGGATTCCATGGTGAGGGCAAAGCAGAAACAAAAACGTGACTAAATCTTATGCATGGTTGTTAAAATAAAGTTTTAGAACTTTATTGCGGCATGCACTATGCCATCCCTCCAGGAAGCGCTGAATGGTGGATTGGAATTGCCTTTTCCCTTGCCTTTATTGCACTTCCACCCTATATTCTTAGAGATACAACGGATAAAACCAAACTCGGCACTGGGAAAGCCATTGGCGCCTTCATCCTTCTTGTTATTATAGTACAGCACTTTTATTTATTGAATGTCGGAAAATGGCATCTGCGCACTGCACTGCCCCTGCATTTGTGTTCAATCAGTGTCATCTTGGCGGGTATCATTCATTTCAAACCCAGCCAGGGCCTTTTTGAACTGTTGGTATACTGGGGGCTTCCCGGCGCTTTCCATTCTTTGATTACGCCGGAATTAACACATGGATTCTCTACTTTCTTATTTGCTGAATACTACATTGCACATGCAGGTATTTTTTCCATGGCTGTTTTTGCAACAACTGTTTATGGCATGAAACTCAGAAAAAATAGCTGGTTCAAAGTATGGCTGTTTACCCAGCCGGTGCTGGCAGTCGTGGGTATAATCAATTATCTCACCGGTGGAAATTATATGTACCTGAGCGAAAAACCCATTGCTGAAAATCCATTTGTGATAGGTGACTGGCCCTGGTATATTCTGGGACTGCAACTGGCTGGATTGCTCCATTTTGCGGCCGTTTACGGCATATTTTACTTGTTTAAAAAAGTATAACTCAATCAGCCAGCATCTGCCTGATTAATGGCTCCATAAATGCCTTATCGGTAAGTCTGTCTTCAAGTTTACCTTGTATGATATGGTTGAGCAGCTTATCGTTTTTTACCCCTATATCCAGCGCGTATTTGTAGGGTGTGGTATGGAAAGTGGTAAGCTCATACTGGCTTTTAAACAAATCGGGATATAGCTCAGTTAAATCATGCTCCACATGTTTGCGGTGGCGGAACGCTTCTGTCCCCACCAGATCGCGCATTTCCACAAAGTTCTGTATGGCAAGACTGGCAATCGCATCCGCATTGGGTTTGCGGGATTTTTGATAGTCATCAAGCGCTTTTGACCAGTTACCTCTATGCGCTGTTATCAATTCATCCATGACGATACAATCCTCAAAACAGCAGTTCATGCCCTGACCGTAGAATGGAATAATAGCATGGGCAGAATCGCCCAGCAAAGCAGCTCGCTGTTTAACCCAGGGATAGCATCTCATTGTAACCAGCGTGCCCGTTGGATTGCCAAAGAAATCATCTACCAGGCCGGGCATCATATCCACGGTATCACCAAATTCTTTATTAAAAAATGTCATTACCTGTTCGGGTGTGGTGAGCGTAGCAAAACTGTTTTCACCTTCAAAGGGCATAAACAATGTACAGGTGAAATTGCCGCCGGGGTTAGGCAGGGCAATCATCATAAAACTGGTTCTGGGCCAAATGTGCAGTGAGTTTTTCTGCAAACAAAATTCCCCGTTTTCATCGGGGGTAATTTCCAGTTCCTTGTAGCCATGGGCTTCGTAGGTTTGTGCATAATTGAATTTGCTGGTCATAAAAGCATCGCGCACCGCACTGAATGCACCATCGGTGCCAATAAAAATGACAGCTTTATCTTCAACCACATTGCCATTGGCATCCGTATAACGGGTAATCCCAGATTCCGGATCGCAGAAAATGCATTTATGGTCGAAATACATGTGAATATTTGGGAATGCATCCGCCAATTGCAGCAAGCGTATATTGAGCGCTCCGCGCGAAACCGAATAAATGGCCTGTCCGTCTTTGCCATAGGGCTGGTAAGCCAGGTTTCCGGCACGGTCATGCATCATACGACCGGTCATGGGAATGGCAATTTCCATAATATCTTTGGCAATACCGGCTTTTTCCAAACCACGGATCCCGCGGGTAGACAAGGCCAGGTTGATGCTCCGGCCACCCTGATAGTTGCCCTGACGCATATCGGGTCTGCGCTCATACACATGAACTTCGTATCCTTTGCGCGCCAGAAATACGGACAGTAATCCTCCCGACAAGCCTCCGCCAACCAAAGTAATCTTTTCAGCCATGCTGCAAAATTAAGCAATCGTACATTTGGATTATTTCTAAAAAAACGTTCATTTTGCCTTGTAGATGCACATTTTCAGGATTCCCGGAATTTTCCCTATGCTTCTTCCCAAATGGAAATGGCAGGGAAATAAGAAAGAGAAGGTCGTGTATCTCACATTCGACGATGGTCCGCATCCCGAAATAACACCATGGGTAATTGAAAAACTATCTGCATACCGGGCAGGTGCAACTTTTTTTTTAATAGGAGAAAATGCTGAAAAGTATCCGGATATTATAAGACTACTTGAGGAAAACGAACATAAAATCGGAAATCATACCCTAAACCACTTGAAAGGATGGGAGAATCCTGATGACTATTACATTGAAAATGTAATTAAAGCCTCTGCCACATTGTCCGGAAAGCTATTTAGGCCACCTTACGGCAGAATACGGCTAACTCAGGCTAAAAAACTGCGAAATTTGGGTTTTGAAATTGTAATGTGGAGCCTGCTGAGTTGCGATTACGACCCAAAACTGAACCGGGAAAAATCCCTTAAAAAACTGATACAAAACACAAGAAACGGCAGCATTGTTGTTTTTCACGACAGCGACAAGGCTTTTGAAAACCTGAAATTCATCTTGCAACCCTATCTAGAATTTCTAAAAAACAATGGCTTTGAAATGAAAACCCTTTCATGATTGTGTTCTGGATAGCCCTTGCAATTGGTTTGGTGTATATCACCATTCAAATCTGGCAGTTAATCACGCTTTTACGATACAGGCACCGCTATCTTCCAGAACCTGCATCATGGCCTGAAATAAGCATTCTTATAGCTGCCAGAAATGAAGAAGACAACATTAAACAATGCCTTGACTCCCTAATAAAACTGGATTATCCGGCAGATAAAATCCATATTGTTTGTGGAAATGACCAAAGCACCGATAATACGGGGATGATTTTGACAGAATATGCGGCTAAATATCTGCACATCAAGGCCATTGAAATACAGGATGACAATAGCGGACTCAAAGCGAAAGCACGAGTGATGGCTCAGCTGGAGGCATTCGCCAAGGGTGAATTCTACCTGATAACCGATGCAGATATACAAGTAAAACCGGAATGGGCCAAATTCATGGTGAGAAGCATGGAAATAGGAACCGGTGTGTGCAGCGGAACAACTGTGGTAAAGGGCAACGGAACATGGGGTAATATGCAGGAAATGGACTGGGCTTACTTCATGGGAATGTTAAACATCATTTCTTACAACGGGGTTCCTGCCACAGCTGTAGGCAACAACATGATTGTGCAGGCTGAGGCATACCACCAGGTTGGCGGTTACAGCGGCATTCAGTTCTCCATCACGGAAGACTATAAACTTTACAGTGAAATCTGCAAGAAAGGCTGGAAATGGAACAACATCATGCAGAAGGAAGTAACCGCATATTCAGCCCCCGTTATTGGTTTTGCTGCTCTGTTACACCAACGCAAACGCTGGCTCAGCGGTGGCCGAGAACTCCCCTGGTACTGGTGGGTACTGTTCGGCGTTTTTGGTTTTTTTTATTTTTTGGTTCCTGTTTTGATTTTTCTTGATCCTTTTACAGGCCTTGTTATCTGGGGAGTAAAGTGGATGGTTCAATCCTGCCTGATTGCAGGAATCTACCGCCTTATCAATGAATCCAAACCTGCATTACTGAATTTTTTGGTGTATGAAATATTTATCACAGCAAACACGCTGTTCACAGCTGTTTTCGCCCTTCTTCCCCTGAAAACAAACTGGAAAAACCGTCATTATTGATTTTGTTATTTAGAATCTATCTAAATAATTATCCACATTATTTGGAATGACTCTAAATAAATGATTTCTTTGCTGCCGGAAAGCATTCGTGAAACGTTTAATTACAGCCCTTACTTTACTCATTTTTTTATTTTCTGATGCCAATGCAAGAGTATACAATGACACAGGCAAGCCTGTTTACCTACCGGATGTTAAAGTGGTCGGAACTGCCAGAGACCACAACACCATCCACTTGCCGGAAATTGTAGGCACACAGATTTACGCAGGTAAAAAAAACAACCTCATTCTGCTTAAAAACCTCAATGCAATTGTGGTAAACAACAGCATGAGGCAGATTATGGCCAAAGTTCCGGGCATTCATGTTTGGGAGAGCGATGCTTCAGGTATTCAAATTGGCATTGCAGCACGGGGACTCAGCCCCAACCGCAGCTGGGAATTTAATAATCGCCAAAACGGCTATGATATTGCCTCAGATCCGTTTGGATACCCTGAAGCCTATTACAATCCGCCCATGCAGGCAGTTCAAAAAATACAAGTTGTGCGCGGCGCCGGTTCCCTTCAGCACGGGCCCCAGTTTGGCGGAATGGTAAACTATATTTTGAAAGACGGCAGTGTCATCAGCAAACCTTTTCAGATTGAAACACAGCAGACATTGGGAAGTTTTGGCCTTTTAAACACCTACAACGCGGTGGGCGGAAACACCAAAAAGCTTAACTATTATCTGTTTTACGATCAGCGGCAAGGCAATGGCTGGAGGCAAAACAACAGGTTTAAAACAAAAACCTTGTTTGGAACATTCACCTTGAAATTAAGACAGAACCTGCATGTAACGGCAGAACAAACTGTGTATTCCATGCTAAGCCAGCAACCGGGCGGTTTGACGGAGGTTCAGTTCCTTGAGAATCCACAATCAAGTTACCGCGGCAGAAACTGGATGAATATTCCATGGTACATCAGCGCTTTGAAAATGAACTGGGATATTAATGAAAATACGCGCTTACAAGCCAAGGCAGTCTATCTCTATGGAGACAGAAAAAGTGTAGGGTTTCTAAAATCAGCAACTACGCACGACACGGTGAATAGCAGTACAGGCAAATATGCTGCTCGTGAAGTATCTCGTGACTTTTACAGCAATTACAGCATGGAATTATCCCTGCTTCACGAATACAAAATCGGCGGTAAAAAGCAAACCCTTACTGCAGGAACGCGCTATTACGAAGGAAGCACAAAGCGTTTTCAGAAAGGTGCAGGCTCTTCAGGCAGCGATGCCGATTTTAGCATTTCCACTCCACAATTTCCTTTAGGTTTAAGGTTTAAATCACTGAATACGGCAGGTTATCTGGAAAACGTATTCAGAGTAGGTAAAAAATGGTTGGTAATTCCAGGGATTCGTTTTGAAAACATATTATCAAAAACGGAAGGAAGAATCGGATTTAATACGAACGGAGAAGAAATATTGTCCCGCTCTGAAAAATACGGAAGAAAATTTATTCTTCCAGGCATTGGAATAGAATTTCATGCCTTCCCGTATGCCGAGTTTTATGCCAATTATTCCAAAGCGTACAGGCCGGTTTTGTTTTCCGATCTGGTTCAAAACAACACCTCCGATGTAATTGATCCCAACCTGAGAGATGCCTCAGGCTATAATGCTGATATGGGTTTGCGCGGAAATATTGGGAAATTCATATGTTTGGACATTGGCCCATACCTGCTGCAATACAATAAACGCATAGCCGCCATAAGCAGGGCAGACAGCAGCGGGAATATTTACATTTTCAGAACCAATGCCGGAAGCACCACTACATTGGGTGTTGAGAGCATGCTTGAAATAGACATAATGGAAGCTCTATCTGTTGAAAATTGGAAAATGCCCGTATTTGTAAGTTATTCATTCAACCACGCCCGCTATAACAGTTTTATTTACACAACAGTAAAAAACGGAATTGTTATAGAAAACAACCTCAAAGGGAACCATGTAGAGAACGCACCTGCCCAGATAATTCGTGGAGGAATTGGAGTGAAACACAAAAAAATAGAATGTAACATTCAGTTCAGCAGGGTTTCCGCCTTCTTTACCGATGCCCAAAATACAGAAACTACCTCAGCCAATGCACAGACCGGTAAAATACCCGGCTATACACTTTGGGACCTAAACAGTACAATTCCGGTTTATAAGCAATTTACTGCCAGGTTTTCCATTAATAACTTTATGAATGTATTCTACGCCACTAGAAGGGCCGGAGGCTATCCGGGTCCCGGTATATTGCCCGCAGACGGACGTAATTTAATGGTAGCTTTGTCGACAGTTTTTTAGTATTCAATGACTAAAAACACAGACATACAATTAAAAACCTGCGACCAAACTTGCTTTATTGAAAACGCCTGCATTATTTTTGTCGAAAATTATGCAAAAAACGAGTCGTTTTTTTATTGTCATTTTGCTGTTTTCAATAACATTTACCGCTTGTAAGTATGAAGATGGTCCGGGCATTACCCTGCGCGCCAATCGTGATCGTATCGCAAACGAATGGATAGTTGACAAGTTTATCTATGACGGAAAAGATATTACGAATTCCGTCAACAGCCGTCAGGATATATTCAGCATTATTTTTGAAATGACCCGTATAGGTTCTTACTCCGTTGAATGGGTTCGTTTTACCATTGATCCAAACAACGCAATTAAATACTACGGCACTTCAAATGCTATCAACCACAACTTAAATTACTCAGGTCCTGCTATGTGGAATCCAAGAAATATTGAAAACTACGGCCGGAAGTTGCCTATTCCCTTGATGGTTATGGGTTTTAGAGGTTACTGGAGTTTTGACGGAAAGCACGAAAAAATCAGTATCGGACATGAAAGTTCCTACAGCACAGTGCCTGGCGATGGAAACACCCGTTTCTGGACTATCACCAAACTGAATGAAAAGAATATTCCCCTCAAAGGCTTTGATTCTGGAGGAAAAGCCTGGATAGTTTAACTGAAAAACCTCAACCGACAGCCTTACTGGTATCAAAAGCAACCCCAATCATAACAAAGGCTTTCGTTGGAGTCCTTTTATTTTTTTGAAAAGAAAATGACAACAATGCAGGAAGATTACAACACGCAACGAGAACACCTTAATATTTCTGAATACGGCCGACAGATTCAGGAGTATGTAAAACATATACAATCTTTGCCTGAAAGGGAAGTAAGAACCAAATGGGCCCACAGTGTGGTAAATATTATGGCCACCCTTAACCCAGAACTGAGACAGCAAAGCAATTACAGGGAAAAACTTTGGGGGCACCTGTATCGAATTGCCGATTTTAACTTGGATGTTAATTGTCCATACCCTGTTCCAACACGGGAAGACAAAGCAAGAAAGCCCTCATCCATCCCCTATTTCGACTCCAAGATCAAGTTTAGATTTTATGGTCGCAACTTGCAAAACATGGTTGACAAAGTAGGCGAAATGAAAAATGGAGAGTTGAAGCAGGATTTGGTAAACCTGATAGCTTCTTTCATGTTTAACAGCTGCAAAAGCTGGAACAATGAAAACCTCAGCAATGATGTAATTGCGGAGCACTTGAAGATTCTGTCAAAGGGTAAACTTTCACCCGAAGGCCAGGATATAGTGGTATCGCCGGATAACAGCCCAGCCGCATTTAATCAGCAGGGTAGCCAACAACGTAAGTTCTTCAAGCGCGGCGGACAGAAAAAGGGCCGATTCAACAGAAATAACGGAGGATTCAGAAGACACTGATATGGAAGTTTTTAAAATTGAGGGGGGCCATAAACTTAGAGGGGAACTCACACCGCAGGGAGCTAAAAACGAGGCATTGCAAATTTTATGTGCAGTGCTGCTAACCCCGGACGAAGTTATCATCGAGAATATACCTGAAATACGAGATGTACTCAAACTGATTGAACTGTTACACAGCCTGGGTGTAAAATCTCACAGAATTGAACGTGGAAAGTATAGTTTCAAAGCAGATAATGTGGATCTTGATTATCTGAAAACTACAGAATTTAAAAAACAGGGGGCCGCTCTGCGTGGCAGTATTATGATAGTTGGCCCGTTACTGGCTCGTTTTGGCAAAGGCTACATCCCCTCTTCTCTGGGCGGCGATAAAATAGGAAGACGTCGGTTAGACGTGCATTTTGAAGGCTTCGCAAAGTTGGGTGCAAAGTTTGAATATTTGCCTCAGGAAAGTTTCTATCAGGTTCATGCCGAAAAACTGAAAGGCAATTATATGTTGCTGGATGAAGCTTCAGTTACGGGAACAGCCAATACTGTGATGGCTGCTGCTTTGGCTGAAGGAACAACTACTATTTACAATGCCGCCTGCGAACCATACCTGCAGCAGCTTTGCGGTATGCTCAATAGTATGGGGGCCAAAATATCAGGTGTGGGCTCTAATTTGGTTATTATTGAAGGCGTAAGTTCACTTAAAGGCTGCACTCACCGTTGTTTGCCTGACATGATTGAAATAGGCAGTTTCATCGGCATGGCCGCTTTAACCCAAAGTGAAATTACTTTGAAAAACTGTCGTATAGACATGCTGGGTAATATACCCCGCATGTTTCAGCGGCTGGGTATACAAATGGAAATTAAGGGTGATGACATCTACATTGCGGAGAATAAAAACTATGAAATAGACACTTTCATTGATGGCAGTATACTCACTATATCAGACCAGGTGTGGCCGGGATTTACACCCGATTTGATTTCCATAGCGCTTGTAACTGCTACACAAGCCCGCGGAACCGTTCTTATTCACCAGAAAATGTTTGAAAGCCGTCTTTTCTTTGTCGACAACCTGATTGATATGGGGGCCCAAATCATTCTTTGCGATCCGCACCGTGCAACTGTTATCGGACTTGATAGAAAAACACAGCTCAAAGGCATAACCATGTCATCACCTGACATTCGCGCAGGTGTAGCTCTGCTTATTGCCGCCATGAGTGCAAAAGGCAACAGCACCATTCGCAACATAGAGCAAATAGACCGCGGTTATGAGCGTATTGAAGAGCGTTTAAACCCGCTGGGAGCAGTTATTCAGCGCACGGTGCAAGATTAACTTTTTTCCTTTGCCTTCTTTGTACTGATTCCTGTGCTTATGCCCAGATAAAAATCCAGACCGCTGTAACTGTTGCTCTGTATTGATTTGAGCAAATTATCTGTTCCAAAAAAGACAGGGCCAATGCGTGTAAACCATCCCATACCTACATTTTTGTAATCATTGTAAAGACATAAGGGTATAGAACATTCTATCAATTTGCTTTCAATTCTGGGAATAACGATTAGTGAAGACGGACGCCTAAACGCAATATCTCTCCGGCTTACCACGGCCTGCGACCAATTCACACCTACATACAGCCATTTGACCACATTACACTCAAACTGAATATTAAGCGTTGAAGGTATAGCTGTAGTGATCTTACCTGAACCTTCCTCGTAATTCATATTATTCCGAGCAAATGCACTTACAAAGGATAATCCAGAATCAATACCTTGATTAAATGCCGCCCCAAAGCCTGAATCTGCATGTATCTTAACCGGTGTCTGATTCATGATGCGGAAAGTTTTACCATTTTTCCCGTAGGTTATCGAACCCATATCCAGCAAAGACATACTCAGTTTCCATAAATACGGGTTACCGGAAGTCAGCAAATCAGTCTTATCTGGTCTATATTCATATATAAAACCGGCATCCCAGCCGAAACCGCCACCCACTATTTCAGACATTGTTGGCATTGCCCATTGATAAACGCCCTGACTGAAACGATTGAAAAGAGCTCCGTGCGTAAACCCAACAGATACATCAGACTTATTTATCCTTACACTGTCTCCTCCCAGCGTATTGATATCAAAACCATTGTTTATGATGTAGCCACAACCCAGTCCCATCAGATATTTAGAAGTTGCACCAACTTTAACATAATGGGACTTCCTGTTGAACACAATATGAGCGAGTGAAAAACCCAGTTCCTGATAAGCATTCACATTCAATGTAAACCTGCTGTCTGTTATCCTGGTAATATTGGTTTGATTGTCAATAACAGATTTACCAAATTGAATCAAGGGTTCGGCGACATTGTTAAGCTGAAAAGCTCCGCGGGTTCTTGATGCGAGAGCAAACGCCCCGTTTTTCCCAAGCCTGTTCATGTAGGCTGGTCCTCTGTTTTCAACGCCTATGTACAAATTTTTCGGAGTACCATCCGGATTTTCTTTAATCCAGCTCCCCCGCCAGTCGATATTGCCTTTGTTATTCTTATAAACATCCGGAACCGTTCCAAAAACCATCTGCTTAAATGAAAATGGAAGCTCCAGCCTTGCATAATCATTCGCAAACATAACAGAGGTGGTTAAAATATTGTTATGCTTTTTAAACCTCGCATCGGCAATACCTGCCGGATTGGTGTAAATGGCATGGACGCCGTTAAAGTTTGAAAACTGGAGTCCCGTCATTTGCTGGGCATTGCCAAAAATTACCGGAAAACAGGAAGTAAGCAATAAGTAAAAACGCAATGACATAATTCAATACGCAATCTACGGCAAAAGGCCATAAAAAAGCCGTCTTGGCAAGACGGCTTTTTTTATCTTTACGATTGTCTTATTTCAGAAGCATCGCCTGGCTAACAGCACCAAACGAACCTGACATTCTCACGAAGTAGTATCCGGCGGGCAATTCAGCTACATTGAAGCTAATGCTTGAAGTGCCGGCAGCGAAGTGTTGTTTGGCAATGGTTTTCACTTTCTGACCCTGAGCATTGAAGATGTCAACAACTACGTCAGAGGCTTGTTTAAGTTTCAATTGAACCATCAAATCGCTGTTTTTAGAGGCTGGGTTAGGATAAACGTTGCTGATATCAGCACCGGTATTTTCAAAGCGTTTGTTACCAAGATTAAAATAGTTAATGTGGAAACCTGAATACAGGTAGATACGCTTTGCAGAGGGAATGTTGTAAGGCAGGAACCACTCAGTGGCACGTGAAGAATAACGCTGGTTACTAAAGTTGATTAGCGCATAGTTATAAAATGACTGACCTTCAAGAGCTGTTTGTGCCTGAACACAGTATGGTTGGAAGGCACTGATTTTCTTTACCGGATCGGTAGCGCGGCTGGTATCGCGGCCATAAATCATGGTATCGCCCATTTTATAGCTGTAATTAGGCTTCATATAAGCGGTAAAACCAAACAGACCAGTACGGTTAGCAGCATTCATGTCGCGAATAGCTACAGGCGGATTCAGCACCTGAACGAAAGTTCCGGTGAAGGAAGCAGATGTTGGTTTAAAAAAATCTTCTGTGTTGGATCCAGTATCGAGAAGATATTTGTATTCGCGTTTGGCATTGGGGCTGCGCAGTCCTTTCAATACTGGTGCATAAGTGGTTTCGCCTGCCTGCCAACGAAGCCTGGCAAATCCACTGTCATCATAAACCTGAACAATAAGCGAATCTGTCTGGCTGGGAACAGGGTTGTAATACTTGTAAACAAAGAAGAAAGTATCCACAGTATAATTCTGGAACTGTGAAAGACGTGTTGTAAAGTAATCCGCCTTGGGGTCCAATGTGGCACCTACACCGTGAATGTAAGCATGATCATTGCTGGTTGAATAACGAAGAATGGGTAAAGAATCGGGCCAAATGTGAAAGTCACCGTAATACAGGTACGTTTCACCGGCATCGCGGGCTTCATCTACAGAGATGTACCAGCCATTACCTGCATCTCTGCGGGTAAGGCCTTTACCTTTACCGGTGTGGGGTAACTGATTGTCTGCGCGCTTCAACTGGGGCTGAACACCTTCGCTGAGGGTGTTCTGTTGAGCCATCAACGCACCACTTCCCAACATGGCTACAGTGAAAACAAGTAATAATTTTTTCATAGGTTCTTGATGATTATTTTCTTTTGGACGCAAATATAATGTTTACGCTATTGGTAATCAAATTTAGGATAAAGTTGCCGGCGGTAAAACCCTCTCTGTAAGACTTTACAATTAACCGACTTTTCAATGTTCAAATATCGCCTTCAAGCGGCCTGATCAATAATTCTTCAGTACATGCATGTTTATTGGTATTCCATACACTGAACATTAACTCAGCAACATTTTCGGGCAACACAAATCTGCTTTCAGGGAATCCGCTACCCGCCCAGCTGTCGGTGAGCGTTGCACCGGCCAATACAGCAGTGACACAAATTTTTCGCGGCTTTAGTTCTTCGCGAAGCAATTTGGTCATTCCCAGCAATGCAAACTTGCTGATACAATAACTTCCTCCGTTGGGGTAGGCAGCAATACTCGCTATGGAACACATATTAAAAACATGTGCTCTTTGCTGTTCATACATGGATGGTACTACAGCGCGTGAAACGTGGTACGCTGAAGACACATTAACCTGCCACAGGTTTTCAAATACACCTGCTTCCTCTGAAAGTATCGAGCCGGGCAGGAAAGTCCCGGCATTGTTTACCAAAACCGTACATCCTCCCAAGAAGTCTAAAGCATTCTTAGAGAATGAATCGGCGTCATTTTTAATATCCAGACGGGCAGTATAACCTGCAATTTTTGCATCAGGAAATTCCAGCCTAAGCATTTCTGCAACTTTGGTAACGGAATCTTTTTTTGTTCCGCAAAATGCCGCATCAAAACCCGATTGCAGAAATTTCCTCAGAATTGCGAGACCAGTTCCGCGTGTTGCACCAGTAACAATAATGGTAGTTTTATCCGCCATTTAATTCAGGTGAAAAGGCGACTCCATATAAAACCTGGGAATGTTTACCCGTACCAAACCTTCTGTTGTTTTAAACAAGTAAATACCCTCCATTTGTCCGTAGGGAGAAATTATCGGACAATAACTGGAGTAGGAGAAGGACTCTCCGGGTAGAATCTGTGGCTTCATTCCAACCACGCCTTCTTTTCTAACTGTGCGGTGAAAACCAAAGGCATCGGTAATATTCCATTCTCGCTCAAGCAATTGAACCGACTTACTGCTCTCGTTGGTGATAGTTATGTAATATCCAAAAACAAAAACAGGCTGATTTTCTTTGCCGTCGGTTTGTATAAACTTACAACTCACGGAAACCTTGATGCTATGTGTGGTGCAGGAAATCAATTATTAAATATAACAAAGATACTCCCAAAATGATTTAATCGTCGTCTGACGTAGGATTATTGCGTGGTTCTTCATCATCCTCAGATTTTTCATCTTCCTCGCTCTCTTCCTTCTCCGACGGACGAACCAAGTCATCCATCTGTTCCTCCGTAAGGACCTCTTTGGGTTTTGCACTCACTTTTACCAGGTAGATGGTATCGTTGGTTTCCAGGCGCACTGCAGTTACTATTTCTTCTTTTACGTTAGGAAAACGAATAGTATTTCCGGCTATGCCCGTAGGATAGGTCTCATCATAGAGTTTTAGCAACTCTTCACTTAGTTTGGAATAATCGGTAACTACCTTTTTCTTTTCCATGTTCCGTTCTTAGCAAAAATAATATGGATTGAAAAAAAAATAAAAGTCTCTTAGGATTGTAATTTTTGCATGTTGATAACCATGAGGATTTCCCGCCATAATGACTGCTTTATGCTCGATTCTACCTTGGGATCGTATTCCTTGAGAGCGAATTTAAACCGATAATGTACAAGATCTTTCCTAAACTCCACCACTTTCAGTTTTGCGCTGTCCTGACGAACCAAAGACGCTTCCTGATTTAGCACCTTATGCAGCATCGACTCCAGTGAGACAGCATTAATGCTTTGCGCACTCTGAATCTCAAAATCAATCGTACTATGGTGGCGCGGGTTACGGCTGAAGTTAATGATTTGGGAATTTACAAACACATTATTGGGTATAATAATCATATCATCATCATCGCTTAGCATATGAACACTCATCAGGGTAATATTTTCTATACGGCCCCTGTGTTCACCTATTTTCAGGTAATCCCCGATTTGTATACTGTCGCCAAACATCAAAATCATTCCATTCAATCCATTGAGAATGTAATCTTTAAAAACTATGGCCAAGGCTGCTGCAATAATGGTAATGCTGGTAAAAAATTCTTTTATGGTAATTCCGAACACATGCAGGAAAATAAAAAATAGCCATATACTCATCAACACATAGGTGAGATTGTTGAGTCCAAGAATGAAGTTATCCGGGTTTTTTAGTTTTTTACGTTTTCGATACAGCCATATGCCGGTAGCTCTTCCTACAAGAATAGCAATAAGCAGAACGGCAAATACTTTATACCCCAGCACCGAAGGATGACTGGCAATCCAACTTTCAATGGATGACATATTTGCAAAGTAATTCTAAAAACATTAATGTGTTACATGAAATTTGCAAAAAAAATAATGGCTGCTGAGACCGATTTTGAATTTGGGAGCAACCTGCTCACAGCCACATCCGAGTGGGTATTGTTTCATCGGGCATCTGGCAAACTCATTATTTCAGATTGACACTTTGGTAAAACCAGCCAATTCCGGCAGCATGCTATGCCTATACCGGACCCTGCCATGCAGAAGAATTTGGTTCGATTGGAAGCCATCGTAAACAGATTCAATCCCACCTAAATTGTTTTTCTTGGCGACTCGTTTCACAGCCAAGAAAATCGTAAATACAGCAACTTGTCTGAATTTCTATACACCCAAATGAAATGTCCGCTTACATTGGTGCTGGGCAACCGTGATATTCTTAATCGAAAACTGTTTGTGGATGCTGGTTTTGAAATAAAAATACAGGATTCTTTGGATAAAGTAAGGCTGCTCCATGATTTAGACGATGCAACAGAGACGATGTTGAGTATTTCTGGTCACCTGCACCCCGGGATACAGAATAAAAGAGAAAGGCAGGCAGCAAATCATGCTTCCCTGCTCTTATTTGGGTTCCAATTCCTTGATTATGCCTTCTTTTGCGAGTCTTACCGGCCTTTCCGTGCTGGAACAAAAAGAGAAAACAGAAAGGATTTTCTGTTTTACCACCCATAAAATAATTAAGGTTTCTTAATTGTTCATACTCACCAGAAACTCAGTGTTGTTCATGGTATTTTGCATGTATTTGAGGAACGTGTTCATGGCTTCCTCAGGATTCATATCGGCGAGGTGATTTCTGAGCACCCACATGCGCTGAAGCTGACTCTTGTCTACGAGCAAATCTTCGCGACGGGTGCTACTTCCCAGAATATCAATAGCAGGATAAATGCGCTTGTTGGCCAGTTTCCTGTCCAGCTGCAATTCCATGTTGCCTGTGCCCTTAAATTCTTCAAAAATCACTTCATCCATTTTTGAACCAGTATCGGTAAGCGCTGTGGCGATGATGGTAAGTGATCCACCGTTCTCAATATTCCTGGCGGCGCCGAAGAAACGCTTGGGTTTGTGCAGTGCATTGGCATCCACACCACCAGAAAGGATTTTACCGGAAGCTGGCTGAACGGTATTAAACGCTCTTGCTAGACGGGTAATCGAATCCAACAGAATAACAACATCGTGGCCTGATTCCACAAGGCGTTTGGCCTTTTCCAGCACAATGTTTACCAGCTTTACATGCTTATCTGCCGGCTCATCAAAGGTACTGGCTACGACTTCTGCTTTCACATTTCTCGCCATATCGGTCACTTCCTCGGGTCTTTCATCAATCAGGAGAATAATCATGTAAACTTCAGGGTGGTTTTTGGCTATGGCATTGGCAATGCCTTGGAGCAACCAGGTTTTACCCGTTTTGGGCTGTGCCACAATCAGTCCGCGCTGGCCTTTGCCTATGGGCGAAACCAGATCTATAATCCTGTTGCTGTAATGAGAAGGATGATCACACAGGTTCAATTTTTCATTGGGAAACAGCGGTGTCAGGTGTTCAAAGGCAACACGGTCACGCACTTCTTCGGGTGTTTTGCCATTCACACTTTCCAGTTTCACCATGCAGAAATATTTCTCATTGTCTTTGGGCGGACGAATGGAGCCTTTCAGGGTATCACCTATCTTCAAACCATTCTGTTTGATCATGAAGCCAGGTACATACACATCATCGGGCGAAGGCATGTAATTGTAATCGGGGCTGCGCAAGAATCCATAGCCGTCTGGTACCGTCTCCAAAACACCCTGTGTGGTTACCACGCCTTCCATTTCGGTATAGGCGATCAGTTGTTCGCGGCGGCGCTGTTCTTCTTTATTTTGAGTGGGTTCCAGAGGTAATCCGCTCTGCTCTATTTTCACCGTCTCCGTAACTTCAGGCGCAGGATGTTTTTTGGGAATTGGGGGAATAAAAGCACCCAGATCTTCTTCTGTAATGGCAGCATTATCAAGTGTTTCCATTTGCTTGGCAATCGGCTTTACATGTTTGGCAGAACTTTCCAACTGCTGTGGCGTTGTTTCTTCCGACGCATCAGACTTAGAAAATCTTTTTCTTTTCCGCTTTTCGCCTTCATCAGGGT
>Ga0194120_10004290_pt1 | contig 22190 bp, 28 predicted proteins | sample TA2MahCa65mmetaG_FD_148642 | JGI IMG/M metagenome (GOLD analysis project Ga0194120, IMG submission 148642) | Freshwater microbial communities from Lake Tanganyika, Tanzania - TA2015019 Mahale Deep Cast 65m | ecosystem: Environmental > Aquatic > Freshwater > Lake | place: Tanzania: Lake... | reverse complement strand
ACCTACAAGGCGCGGGACGGCAAGACCTATGACCTGCACCTGATTGATACCCCCGGACATGTGGACTTTTCCTATGAGGTGTCCCGCTCCCTGTCCGCCTGCGAAGGGGCGCTGCTGGTCGTGGATGCCTCGCAGGGTGTCGAGGCCCAGACGGTGGCGAACTGCTATACCGCCATCGAGCTGGGGGTCGAGGTCTTCCCGGTGCTGAACAAGATTGATCTGCCGGCGGCTGATCCGGATCGGGTGTCGGAAGAAATTGAAGATATCGTCGGCATTGATGCCAGCGATGCGGTGCGCTGCTCGGCCAAGACGGGCCTCGGGATTGAGGAGGTGCTTGAGCTGGTGGTGGCGCGGGTGCCGCCGCCCAAGGGCAATCCGGATGCGCCGCTCAAGGCCCTGATCATCGACTCCTGGTTCGATAATTATGTCGGCGTTGTCATGCTGGTGCGGGTGGTGGATGGCATTCTGAAGCCGAAGCAAAAGATCCGCATGATGGCCTCGGCGGCCGAATACCTGACCGAGCAGGTGGGCGTATTTACGCCCAAGTCGGTGCAACGCGAGCAACTGTCAGCCGGCGAGGTGGGATTTATCATCGCCGGCATCAAGGAGCTGCGTGCCGCCAAGGTGGGCGATACCGTCACCTTGGTGAGTGCGCCGGCCGCCGAACCCCTGCCGGGTTTCAAGGAGGCGCAGTCGCAGGTTTTTGCCGGACTTTATCCGGTTGATTCGCACGAATATGACAGCCTGCGCGATGCCCTGACCAAGTTGCAGCTCAACGATGCGGCCCTGCATTTTGAGCCGGAGACCTCGCAGGCGCTGGGCTTTGGTTTCCGCTGTGGTTTTCTGGGTTTGCTGCACATGGACATCGTGCAGGAGCGCCTGGAGCGGGAATACAACCAGAACCTGATCACGACGGCCCCGTCGGTTGAGTACGAGGTGGTGATGAAGGACGGCACCTTGGTGGAGGTGGAAAATCCGGCGCGTCTGCCGGATCCGTCCAAGATCGAGGAAGTGCGCGAGCCGATCATCACGGCAACCATCCTGGTCCCGGAGGACTATCTGGGCAATGTGATGACCTTGTGCAACCAGAAACGCGGTAGCCAGGTGGACATGCGTTACATGGGCCGTCAGGTGATGTTGAAATACGACCTGCCGCTCAACGAGGTGGTCATGGATTTCTTTGACCGGCTCAAGTCAACCTCGCGCGGTTACGCCTCGCTCGATTACGAATTCAAGGAATTCCGGGCGGATGACCTGGTCAAGCTGGATGTCTTGGTCAACAGCGAAAAGGTCGATGCCCTGTCGCTGATCGTACATCGCTCGACCGCGCAATACCGGGGCCGCGAACTGGTGGCCAAGATGCGCCAGTTGATTCCGCGCCAGATGTTCGATATCGCGGTGCAGGCCGCCATCGGTGCGCACATCATCGCGCGCGAGACCGTCAAGGCGTTGCGCAAGAATGTGCTGGCCAAGTGCTATGGTGGCGACATCACCCGCAAGAAAAAACTGCTTGAGAAGCAGAAGGAAGGCAAGAAGCGCATGAAACAGGTTGGTAATGTCGAGATTCCTCAGGAGGCCTTCCTGGCTATTCTGCAGATCGGAGATGGAAAATGAGGCCTCCCCGCTCACCATGTTCGCGCCCTCCGAGGGGGCGCCTCGCCGCGCTTGAGACGGCTTGGTGGAGGTGGGCATGAACTTCGCTCTCATCCTGCTCACCGCGACCCTCGTGACGGGCGGCATCTGGCTGGCCGATTACTTGCTCCAGCGCTATCGGCCTGCTTCGCGGCGGGCCGAGGATGCCAAGCTGCCACTGCTGGTGGAATATGCACGCAGTTTCTTCCCGGTCATCCTGGCGGTATTCCTGCTCCGTTCCTTCCTGGTTGAGCCGTTCAAGATCCCGTCCGGCTCGATGATCCCGACCTTGCAGATTGGCGACTTCATCCTCGTCAACAAGTATGACTATGGCATCCGCCTGCCGGTGATTAACCAGAAAATCATCGCCCTCGGGGAACCGCAGCGCGGGGATGTCGTGGTTTTCCGTTTTCCGCAGGATGAGCGCCTGGACTACATCAAGCGGGTGGTGGGCGTGCCGGGTGATACGGTCGAGTATCGCGCCGACAAGCATTTGATCATCAATGGCCGGCCCGTCGTCAGGTCTCCGACGAGTGAATATGCGTACGAGGCGGGCGGGCTGAATTGGGTGCGTGGCCAGCAGTATCGTGAGACTCTCGATTCCGGTGCGCATACCAACCTGGTGGTGCCGAGTATGCCGCCGGTGATCGAGCATCAGGTTCAGGGCGACTTCGCCTTCCGCGACAATTGCCGTTATGAAAATGCGGGTTTTCGTTGCACCGTACCGGCCGGGCACTATTTCATGATGGGTGACAATCGCGATGCCTCGAACGATTCGCGCTATTGGGGCTTTGTTCCCGACCGGAATATCGTGGGGCGCGCTTTCTTCATCTGGTGGAATTTTGACGATCTGGCCACGGCCCTTAAAAACCTTGAGGCCCCCAAGCGGATTGGCCGGTTGATTGCGGATGTCTGACCTTTTATCGCGACTGCAGGAACGACTGGGTTATCGGTTTCAGGCGCCGCAGATCCTGGTGGACGCCTTGACCCACCGCAGTTTTGCGGCCAACAACAATGAACGGCTCGAATTTCTCGGCGACGGGGTGCTCAATCTGTGCATCGGTCTCCTGCTCTACGAGCGTTTCCCGCAGATCAAGGAAGGCCGCTTGTCGCGCCTGCGCGCCAATCTGGTCAGTCAGCAGCCCTTGTACGAGATTGCGACAGACCTGCGCCTGGGCGAATTGCTGCGTCTGGGGGAGGGGGAGGTTCGCAGTGGCGGTACGGGGCGGCCCTCTATCCTGGCCGATGCGCTGGAATCGGTGTTTGGCGCCGTCTTGCTGGACGGTGGGTTTGAGGCGGCGCGCGGGGTGATTTCCGGGCTGTTCGCGGCCCGGTTGGCTGTGATTGATCCGGAGCAACAGGGCAAGGATGCCAAGACCCGTCTGCAGGAGTGGTTGCAGGGGCGGCGCATCAGCCTGCCCGTGTATACCCTGCGTGATACCCAGGGCCAGGCGCATGCCCAGACCTTTGTGGTGGAGTGTCGCGTCGAGGCGCTCAATGTGCGGACCGAGGGCCGGGGTGCCAGCCGTAAGGCGGCCGAGCAGGCCGCCGCCGAGGCGGCATGTGGGTTGGTGGAATTAAAGCCATGAAGACGGGACTGATCGCCATCGTCGGGCGTCCGAATGTGGGCAAGTCAACCCTGGTCAATACCCTGGTCGGGGTCAAGATCAGCATCACCGCCGACAAGCCACAGACCACGCGCCATCGCATCCTCGGTGTGCGCACGGAGGACGATGCCCAGTTCGTGTTCGTTGATACGCCCGGCTATCAGACCCGGCACAAGAGTCAACTCAACACCGCCATGAACCGCACGGTCCAGCAGGCCCTGGCCGAGGTGGATGTGATTATTCTGGTGCTGGAGGCGGGCCGTTTTACCCCGGCCGATGCTCAGGTGTTGCCGTTGTTGCCGAAGTCGCGCCCGGTCATCGCCGTGCTCAACAAGGTGGATCTTCTGACCGATAAGGCCCGGTTGTTGCCGGAACTGCAGTCCTTGGCCGGGCGTTTCCCGTTCGCCGAGCTGGTGCCGCTGTCTGCGCGGACGGCCAGCGAGGCCGAACGCTTGCTGGCCATTATCAAGCCCTATCTGCCAACCGGTGAGGCGCTGTTTGAAGAGGATGCCATCACCGATCGAAGTGAGCGCTTCCTCGCTTCCGAAATCGTGCGGGAAAAGGTCTTTCGCCTGACGGGCGAGGAGATTCCTTACGGCACGGCGGTGGAGGTTGAACAGTTTACGCAGGAACCTTCCGGGATGCGTCGCATCGGGGTCGTGATCCTGGTGGATCGCGAGGTGCACAAGCCCATTATCCTCGGCGCGGGGGGCGAGCGGATGAAGCGTATTGCCAGCGAGTCGCGCCAGGATATGGAACGACTGTTTGAGGCCAAGGTTCATCTGACCTGCTGGATCAAGGTAAAGACCGGCTGGATGGACAGCGCGGCGATGTTGAAGCGCCTGGGGCACGAATAGCCCTCATGGCCGACCGAGTTGATCAGGCCGAGAGCTGGGTCCTGCACACCCGGCCCTATCGCGAGACCAGCCTCCTGGTCGATGTGTTTAGCCGGGAGCATGGTCGGCTAAGCCTGGTGGCACGGGGTGGCCGCCGCCCTCAGTCTTCGCTGCGGGCCCGTTTGCTGGCCTTTCAACCCCTCTCGTTGTCCTGGTTTGGCAAGGGCGCCGTGCGCACCTTGCATGCGGCCGAGTGGCAGGGCGGCTTGCGTGACCTCGCTGGCGGGACCTTGATCTGTGGTTTTTATCTGAACGAATTGCTGCTCCGCCTCTTGCCGCCCGAAGACGCGCACGCGACCCTGTTCGACGCGTATGGTGCGACCCTGCGCGCCTTGGTGGCCGGTGAGACACCGGAGCGCTGCCTGCGTCGGTTTGAACTGGTCCTTCTGGAAGAGATGGGCTATGCCGAGCCCTTGCATCAGACGGCTGCCGGCGACCCGATTGAGGCCGAACGGCGTTATTGCTGGCGACCCGAGACCGGGCTGGTGGAGACCGCCGGGGGGGATGAAGACGGGTCCTATGCCGGCGCGATGTTACAGGCCCTGACGGCGGGGGACTGGTCGCATCCAGCAGTGCTGCAGGGCAGTAAACTGTTGATGCGGGCGTTGATTGCTCATCATCTTGGTGCGGGCCAACTGCACACCCGACAACTTCTTATTGATCTTAATACGCTCTGACGGTCATGAATTCATCTTCCTTTTCCCGAAAATTTTCCCGAAAACTCGGCGTCAACATTGATCATGTGGCCACCCTGCGTCAGGCCCGTGGTACAGCCTACCCGGACCCCGTTGCGGCGGCCTTGCAAGCCGAGGCGGCGGGCGCTGACTTGATCACCCTGCATTTGCGCGAGGATCGGCGTCATATTCAGGATGCCGATGTGTTTGCCCTGCGCCCCTTGTTGAAGACGCGCATGAACCTGGAGATGGCGGTGACCGAGGAGATGATCGGCATTGCCTTGCAGGTGCGGCCTCAGGATGTCTGCCTGGTTCCCGAACGCCGTCAGGAACTCACCACCGAGGGTGGTCTGGATGTGGCCGGGCAGATGGATCGTATGCGCGATGCGTGTCAGCGACTGGGGGCGGCGGGCATCCGGGTCTCGCTGTTTATTGACGCGGAGACGCGCCAACTGGAGGCTGCCCGGAGGGTTGGGGCGCCGGTCGTTGAGATTCACACCGGGCGTTTCGCTGAGACCGAAGGCGCGTTGGCCGTAGAGGAACTGGAGCGGATTCGGCGGGCGGTGGCCCAGGGTATCGACCTGGGGCTGCAGGTCAATGCGGGACATGGCCTGCATTACCAAAATGTTCAGGCCATCGCCGCCATTCCCGGAGTTGAAGAACTCAACATCGGTCACGCCATCGTTGCCCAGGCCATTTTTACCGGTTGGACGCCTGCCGTCAGCGAGATGAAGCGGCTCATTCTGGCGGCTTAGTTTTTCCTAGACCGGGCGGGAAAGGCGTTCGGTAATGGCGGCCAGATCTTCGGGCAGGCCGCGCAGAACGAGCATGTCGCCGGCTTGCAGTCGCGTATCCGGTGACGGGTCTGCGGCACGAATACCGTGGCGGCGCACCGCAACCACGGTGACGGCGGCATTCACGAGGTCGAGTTCGCTGAGCTTGCGACCTGCCGCCATGCGGTGTTTCTCGATGAGCAGGGTGGTCAGGCGTTCTTGGGCAGGCCCCGATTCTTCGTCATCGCTGGCCCCCTGGAAAAAGCCGCGCAGGGTGCTGTAGCGCTGTTCGCGCATCAGGCGGATGTGTTTGAGGACCCGCCCCAGCGGCGTTCCCGCCATTAACAGGGTTTGTGATCCGAGCATCAGGGCGCCCTCCATGACCTCGGAAACGACCTCGGTGGCACCGGCCTGTTTGACCTTTTCGAGGTCGGAGTCATCCAGAGTACGGACCAAGACAGGCAGGCCGGGGTGCAGGTGACGGGCGGCACCGAGAACCGAGATCGCCGTCGGGGTATGGGCAAAGCTGATCACGAGGGCCTTGGCGCGGCGGATGCCGGCTGCCATCAGAACTTCCTGGCGGCTGCAGTTGCCAAACACGACATTGTCACCGGCCGCGGCCGCCGCCTTGACGCGTTTGGGATCGTGATCCAACGCGATGAAAGGAATGCCTTCGGCCTCCAGGATGCGAGCTATGCTCTGACCTGTCCGGCCGTAGCCGCAGAGGATGACATGTTCTTCAATGCCGAAGCTCTTGCGGGAGATCTCGTGGATGCCGCGAGCGCGTTCCAGCCAGGTGCCGCCGCAAATTCTGAGCACGATGTGGCTGCTGTGTTGGAGCAGGAGGGGGGCGATCAGCATCGAAAGGACCATGCCGGCGGCAATGGCTTGCCGTAACTGGGGTTCGAAGAGTTGGCTCTCGCCCGCGAGCGTGAGCAGGACCAGGCCGAATTCGCCGGCCTGGGCGAGTCCAATCCCGGTCAACAAGGCGTCGGAGGCGTGGGGGGTGTGCAGGCGTCCCAGCGGGAATATGAGGGCCAATTTGACCACGGTCGCGAGGAGCAGAACGATCAGCACGGCGGGGAGTTGCCCGATTACGGTGGCAAGATCAAGGGACAGGCCGATGGTGACGAAGAAGAGCCCCATGAGGACATCGCGAAAAGGACGGATGTCGCTTTCCACCTGGAAGCGGTATTCCGTTTCCGAGATCAGCATACCGGCGACAAAGGCGCCCAGTGCCAGCGACAGACCCGCTTGAGCCGTCAGATAAGCCAGGCCCAAGGTAATGAAGAGGACGTTGAGCATGAAGAGCTCGGAGGATTTGCGTTCGGCCACCAGGCGAAACCAAGGCCGCAGGATGCGCTGTCCCAGGAGCAGGATAACAGCCAGAACTGCGGTGGCCTTCAAGGCGGCAGCGCCCAGGGCCCAACCGAGCCCGACGCCGCTGGCCACAGCGGGGATGAAGATCATCAGCGGTACGACGGCAAGGTCCTGGAACAGCAGAATGCCGATGATCATCTGGCCGTGCGGGGTGTCGAGTTCGCCCCGGTCGGCGAGGATCTTGCTGACAATGGCCGTCGATGACATGGCCAGGATGCCGCCCAGAACGATACCTTCCGTGATGGAAAAGCCCAGTGACCAGCCAATGCCGGCGGCAACCAGCAGGGTTAGGCCAACCTGCAGGCCGCCGAGTCCGAAGACGAGCCCGCGCATGGCCCGCAGACGGCTGAGAGAAAATTCCAGTCCGATGGAGAACATCAGAAACACGATGCCAAACTCGGCCAGGGCATGGGTTTCGGCATCGTTGTTGGCAAGGCTGAAACCCGAGGGGCCCATCAGGATGCCGACTGTGACATAGCCCAGCATGGCCGGCAGACGCAGGCTGCGAAACAGGGCGGTGCTGAGTACCGCGGCAGCGAGAAGGATGAGGACCAGGCCCAGGGTGGTGTGCATCGTTTCTGTTCGTGTACCGGTTGTCTGTGGTAGAAGATAAAGGTCACGCTACAATGCGCCTCATTATGACAGCTCCTGCCACTCCTCACATGTGTCCAGATCACGAGATTCTCGCTATGGGACGCCGTACCCTTGAGATCGAGGCCGAGGCGCTGACGGCGCTAGCCGAGCATCTTGGGCCGGAATTGGTATCGGCTGTCCGGGCCTTGCTGGCGTGCCGGGGGCGTGTGGTGGTCAGTGGCATGGGCAAGTCCGGCCATATTGGCGGCAAGATCGCCGCCAGCCTGGCCTCAACGGGAACACCGGCCTTCTTCGTCCATCCCGGCGAGGCCAGCCATGGCGACCTGGGCATGATTCAGCACGACGATGTGGTGATTGCCCTGTCAAATTCGGGCGAGAGCGGCGAGTTGGTCAGTATCTTGCCCCTGATCAAGCGGCGCGGGGCCTATCTGATCGCCATTACCGGCAATCCGGAATCAACCCTGGCGCGCGAGGCTAATCTGCATCTGGCGGCGGCTGTGGCCCAGGAGGCCTGCCCTCTCAATCTGGCACCGACCGCCAGCACGACGGCGGCCCTGGCCATTGGGGATGCCCTGACGGTGGCGACCCTGCATGCGCGTGGCTTTACGGCGGAGGATTTTGCGCGCACCCATCCAGGTGGCTCGTTGGGGCGGCGCCTGCTGGTCCATGTGCGTGACCTGATGCACAGCGGCGAGGCCCTGCCGGTGGTGAGTGATGCGGCCAGCCTCAAGGCGGGCCTGCTTGAGATGACGCGGAAGGGCCTGGGCATGACGGCCATCGTCGATGCCGCAGGCGGCCTGGTGGGAATCTTTACCGACGGCGACCTGCGGCGTTGCCTGGATCGCGATGTCGATGTGCGCGGAGCGTCCATTCGTGAGGTCATGAAGGCCGGCCCGCGGACGATCCACGCCGATGCCCTGGCGGTAGAGGCGGTCGAGCGCATGCAGGAGTGGCGCGTCAATGGGATGTTGGTTGTCGATGCGGACAACCGCTTGGTGGGGGCGCTGAATATGCACGACCTGTTGCGTGCGGGGGTGGTGTAATGGCAGAGACATACGAGCAGGTTCTGGCGCGGGCATCCCGTATTCGTATGGTGATCTTTGATGTGGACGGGGTGCTGACCGATGGCAGTCTGTTTTTCGACAACGAGGGGCACGAATACAAGGCCTTCAATTCGCGTGACGGTCATGGCATCAAGATGCTTAAGGCCAGCGGGGTCGAGCCAGCCATCATCACTGGGCGCACCTCGAATGTGGTCTTGCATCGGGCAAAAAACCTGGGGATTGAGCGTATTTATCAGGGCGCCGAGGACAAGCTGGATGCCTACGAAAAATTGTGTCGCGAGGCGGGCCTGAGCCACGACGAGGTGGCCTGTATCGGTGACGATCTGGTTGACCTTCCCATCCTGCGGCGCTGCGGCCTTGCCGTGACCGTGCCGGAGGCCCCGGACGAGGTCCTGGCGCGAGCGCATTTTGTGACCCCGCATCAAGGGGGGCGCGGCGCGGCACGGGCACTGTGTGAACTCATTATGCGGGCGCAAGGAACTTGGGCCGCGCAACTCGCCTTGTACGATCGCTGACATGGCGATGATGGCATCATGGCGTGCTGGTTCCGTGCTGCCCATGGTGACGGTGGCCATTCTGGCCATGCTTTCCCTGTGGTTGAAGGATGTGTCGCACCTCGCTGATTTGTTCGACATGCGGGGGTTTCGCCACGAACCCGGGACGATTATTGAAGATCTGCGCCTGACCTCGGTGAGCCGTCAGTCTTCGACGACGCAGGTCTTGACGGCACAGCGCATGACGCATTTTCTGGACGATGACACCCTGCGCCTGGTTGAGCCGCGCTACGATCGTTTCCAGGCCGCGGGGAGTCCGATGCAGATCACGGCCCGGCGGGGTCTGGTTTCCGAAGATCACGACAATTTTTATTTTCTGGATGAGGTACGATTGCAGCGCGAGGCGAGTCGCGGGGGCGAGACCCTTGTCTTGACGACGGACTACCTGCGGGTCATGCTGAACATGGATCGGGTGCGGACGGATAAGCCCGTCCAGGTAAGACAGGGCCGGATCCGTATTGATGCGCAGGGCATGGAGGCCGATGGCAAGTCACGCATCATGCAGTTTGCCGGGCCAGTGAGGAGTGTCTATGAAAAATAAAAATTTAATGTCGAATGCTGTCTTGGCCGCCCTCCTGTGGACAGCGGCCTGCGCATGGGCCGAAAAGGCCGACATGGCGCAGCCTGTCTATATCAATGCGGCCAGCTTGCGGCTCGACGATGCCCGCAAACTGACCGTTTATGAGGGGGGCGTTGTTCTGACCCGTGGCAGCATGCAGATTGATGGCGATCGGATCGAGATCGCGCAGGATGCCGGAGGCTTGAATACCGGTACAGCCTACGGCCGCCCGGCGCAATTCCGGCAAAAGGAAGAGGGTACCGGACACATCATAGAGGGCTGGGCTGAGCGCATCGATTACGATGGCCGCACCGAGATCGTCAAGCTGACCGGGCAGGCCCGCCTGAAACGCGGCAATCTGCAGGAAATGCATAGCGATAGTGTCGTTTACGACATGCGCAGCCAGGTTTACCAGGCGCGCGGGGGTGCAACACCGTCCGCGCCAGGTCGGGTCATTGCGGTGATCCAGAGCAAGACGCCGGCCTCGACAGGGCCTGCGGCGGATAAGGATCCTATCCCAGCACCCCTGCCAGCAAAGTCTGCTCCGGCCATGCCGGCCGCGTCTAAATGAGTCTGTTGCGCGCGGTGGGTCTGCGCAAGCGTTATCGGCGCCGGACGATCCTGCAGGATGTCTCCATCGAGGTTGCGAGCGGCGAGGTCGTCGGCCTTTTGGGGCCGAACGGGGCCGGAAAGACCACTTCGTTTTACATGCTGGTGGGCCTGGTGCCGGTCGATGGCGGGCAGATCTTTATTGATGAGCACGAGGTTACCCATGAACCGGTCTATCGTCGTGCCCGGCTGGGATTGTCTTACCTTCCTCAGGAGAGCTCGATCTTCCGGCGCATGACGGTGGCCGACAATATCTCCGCCATCCTGGAGTTGCAGGGCCACAAAGGGGCCGCCGTGGAGGAGCATCTGCAGCATTTGCTCGATGACCTGCACATTGATCACCTGCGCGACGCGGCGGCGACCAGCCTGTCCGGCGGCGAGCGGCGGCGGGTGGAGATAGCCCGTACCCTGGCCATGCGACCCCGTTTTGTGTTGCTCGACGAGCCCTTTGCCGGCATCGACCCGCTCTCTGTGGTCGACATCCAGAAAATCATTCGTTTTCTGGTGGAGCGTGACATTGGGGTCCTGATTACCGACCACAATGTGCGCGAGATGCTCGGTATCTGCGATCGTGCCTACATCCTCAGCGAGGGGCGGGTCATGACTTCTGGCCGTCCTGACGAGATTGTCTACAATGAGGATGTACGCCGGGTCTATCTCGGTGAAGGCTTCCGGCTCTGATTTCGAGTCCTTTTGCGTGAAACAAAACCTTCATCTTGGGCTGCGCGCCCAACTGGCCCTGACGCCGCAACTTCAGCAGTCGATTCGTTTGTTGCAGATGTCGAGCCTGGATCTCAATCAGGAGATCAGTGCTCTTCTGCAGCAAAACCCCCTGTTGGAATGTGATGATCTGCCGCTGGGGTCGGCGGGCAGTGAGTCCGCGCAGGGGGACGCAGACCCTGAGATGCATGCTACCGAGGCCGATCGTGGCGGCGGGGGGGATGAGGTGGCGCTGGATCTGGCCTGGGGTGAGGGCGGCGGGGCCGGCAAACAGGGCCAGGAGGATGGCTTTGAAGAGGGTTTCAACCTCAAAGATCAGGCCGGGCTGAGTCTGCGCCAGCATCTGCTGGATCAGGTGGCCATGATGCGGCTCGCTGAGCCGATACGGCAGCGGGTCCAGATCCTGATCGAGTCGCTCGGTGAAGATGGCTATTTGTCTACTGATATGAAGGAGTTGGCGGCCCTGTTGCCAGACTCGCCGGAGGACGAGCACGAGCGCCTGGAGGTGGCCTTGCGGGTGCTGCAGGGCTTGGATCCGGTCGGGGTCGGTGGGCGTGATCTGGGGGAGTGTTTGCGGCTGCAGTTGCAGGCTCTGCCGGTCACCACGCCTTGGCGTACGGAGGCGCTGCGGCTGGTTAGCGACCATCTGCCCTTGTTGGCCGAGCGAGAGTACGGTCAGTTACGGCGGGCTCTGGGGCTGTCTTCCGAAGGGGATTTGCAGGCGGTGCGTGACTTGCTGGCCTCGCTCAATCCGCGCCCTGGGGCGGTCTATGCCGCCGTGGCGACGCAATATGTCATTCCCGATGTGATCGTGCGCAAGACCGGAACGGGCGCCAAGGCCCATTGGCAGGTCCAACTCAATGCCGAGGCGATGCCGCGTCTGCGCGTCAATGCGCTTTATGCCAACATCCTCAACCATCAGGAAGGCGGGAGCACGCTGGCGGCCCAGTTGCAGGAGGCGCGTTGGATGATTCGTAGCGTGCAGCAGCGTTTTGAGACCATCCTGAGGGTGGCGCGGGCCTTGGTGGCGCACCAACAGGGGTGGCTGGAACACGGGGACACCGGTTTGCGGCCCTTGATCTTGCGCGATGTGGCCGATCAGTTGGGTCTGCACGAATCGACGATCTCTCGGGCGACGACGCAGAAGTACATGCTTACCCCCCGGGGGGTGATCGAGTTCAAGCACCTGTTCAGCAATGCGGTGGCGACGGATGCCGGTGAGACGGCGTCCAGCCAGGCCATCAAGGCCGTGTTGCGGCAGATGATTCGGGCCGAGAAGGCATCGCAGCCCCTGTCGGATCAGACCTTGTCGGATGCCTTAGGTCAACAAGGGTTTCGGATTGCGCGCCGGACCGTGGCAAAATACCGGGAACAGATGCATATTGAGCCGGCGACGCAACGCCGGAGGATTGTTTGAACCGGGCACTGCCCGGCGTTTTTAACCACTTGGAGTTCAACATGAACCTTATCGTTACTGGTCATCACCTCGAAATCACTTCGGCTATCCGCAGCTATGTTGAAGACCGCGTGAAGCGCATTAGTCACCATTTTGACCATGTCATTGATGTCACCGTGACACTGAGCGTTGAGAAGTTGAATCACAAGGCCGAGGCTCAGGTTCATCTCCCCGGTAAGGATATCCATGTCGAGGCGATTCAGCCGGACATGTATGCCGCCATTGACGCACTGGAAGAGAAGCTGGACCGCCAGATCGTCAAGCACAAGGAAAAGCAGGGCGCCGTGCACCGCGACGAAGGTGGCATCAAACGCGCCAGCATGGATTGATGTGCTGGTCGTGATGTCATGAACCTGATTGCGAAATGGCTGGCCCCTGCCAATGTCGTGGCGGGGGCCAGCATCGCCAGCAAGAAACGCTTGCTGGAAGAGGCGGGATGCCTCATCGAGGCGAGCCATGGGGTCTCTTCTGCGGAGGTGTTCGATAGCCTGTTCTCCCGTGAGAAGCTGGGATCGACGGCGCTGGGGTATGGGATTGCCATTCCCCATGGTCGCATCAAGGGGCTTAAGGAGGCGGTCTGCGCCTTTTTCCGCCTGGCCACACCCTTGGATTACGATGCGCCCGACGGGATGCCGGTGGATCTCGTTTTTGTGTTGCTTGCGCCGGCGACGGCCACGGACCAGCATTTGCAGATCCTGGCAGAATTGGCGCAGATGTTGAGCGGCAAGGCGGTACGCGAGCAGCTGCGCGCGGCACCGGATGCCGAGGCCTTACACAAGCTGATCTGCGAGTGGACGCCCTAGTCACCCCCATCAAGCCACGGAGAACCGTTGCCGATCTGTTTCGGCTGGTTGAGACGAAGCTGCAACTGGCCTGGCTGGCCGGGGCTCAGAGCGCCGACCGCGAGGTCTTGCCAGATACGGTGTATCGTCCCACGCTGGCGCTGGTGGGGCATACTGATATGCTCGAGCCGGGTCGATTGCAGGTCTTGGGCCTGACGGAAATCAACCTTCTGGCATCGCTCGAGCCCGATGCACGGCAACGCGCCATTGCGGCGCTCTTTTCGTTTGATAGTGCGGCCATCTTTATTGCCAATGGTGTGAGCGTGCCAGACTTGTTTCTGGAGTATGCCGAGCGTCACGCCACGCCCCTTATTTCGTCCGCTGTCTCGACCACGGCCTTATTGCGTGGCCTCAATCATCAGCTGAGTCAGTTGCTGGCTCCTTATGTCGTGTTGCACGGTGTCTTCATGGAGGTCGCCGGCATGGGGGTTCTGATCACGGGTGATCCGGCCATCGGCAAGAGCGAGCTGGCACTGGAACTGGTGTCGCGCGGTCACCGTCTGGTGGCCGATGATGCCGTGGAGTTTCACGCCTTGTCGCCCGAGAACCTGGAAGGGTGCAGCCCCGAGTTGTTGCGCGACTTCATGGAAGTGCGCGGCTTGGGTCTGCTCAATATCCGGTTGTTGTTTGGAGAGGCCGCCGTCAAGCACCGTGTCCAGCTCCGATTGATCGTGCAACTCACCTCGGCGGACTCGTGGGATGCGTCGAATCGCTTTGATATGCAGGCCGAGTTGTGCCGCATTCTGGAGGTCACCGTGCCCAAGGTGCGCCTGCCGGTCGCGGTAGGGCGCAATCTGGCGGTGCTGGTCGAGGTGGCCGTGCGCAACCACATCCTGCAACAGCGTGGCTACAACAGCGGCGAGGATTTTGCCCAGCGCCAGCGCGAGCAGATCGCGTTTGGGGACGGTTGATGCGCATCATCGTCCTCACAGGATTGTCGGGTGCGGGCAAGAGCGTGGCCCTTAACCTGCTTGAGGACGAGGGTTTTTATTGTGTCGACAACCTGCCGGCACCGTTGTTACTGACCACCGTCGAGGTTCTGAGCCGTACGGGCTACAGCCAGGTAGCGGTAGGCATTGATGCCCGCGATCAGCAGAACCTGGCCGAGGCCGTGGCGGCGATTCGCGCCCTGAGCGCTCAGCACGCGCTCCAGGTCTTATTCCTTGAGGCGAGCGATGACTGTCTGCTGCGGCGTTTTTCCGAAACGCGTCGCCGTCATCCGCTCAGTGTGGGCGACCGTGCCCTCAATCAGTGCATCACGGACGAACGGGCCTTGTTGGCCGATCTGGCGGCCTTGGGACATCGCATTGACACCAGCGGCGTGACGGCCAATGCCCTGCGTGCCTGGCTCAGGGGCTTCCTGGCTATTGGCGGGGGCGTCTTTACCCTGGTCTTCGAATCCTTCGGTTTCAAGCATGGCCTGCCGCTGGATGCCGATCTTGTTTACGATGTTCGCTGCCTGACCAATCCCCACTACCACAGCGAATTGCGCCCTTTGACCGGACGCGATGCCCCAGTGGCCGACTATCTGGCCGCCGATGCCCAGGTGGGCGCCATGTGGGCCGACATCCGCGGCTTTCTGGAGCGCTGGGTGCCCGTCTATGTGGCGGACAATCGCGCTTACCTGACCGTGGCACTGGGTTGCACGGGGGGGCAACACCGTTCAGTCTGGTTTGCTGAGACGCTGGCGGCCCATTTTGGTCGCCAGTATCAAGTGTTGTTGCGCCATCGGAATCTGCCGGTGTGAGCTGGCGACTTCTGACGGGTCTGCGCGCCGGGGATTGGGCGGTGGCCCTGCTGGGCCTTGCGGCAATCGTGATTTTGGCGACACAGGCACCGGTACTGACCGGGCGCGTGGTGATCCGGCAGGCGGGTCAGGTCTTCATGGAGGGTGATGTGCGCCTCAACCAGACCATCCGGGTGCCGGGTCCGCTGGGCGTGACGGTGGTCGAGTTTCGTGCCGGGCGCGTGCGCGTGGCGGCGGATCCCTCGCCGCGTCAGATCTGTGTCCGTCAGGGCTGGCTGCGGGCCGGCGAGGCGGCGGTTTGTTTGCCGAATCGGGTGAGCGTGGAATGGGGACAGTTGGGCTATGACAGCCTCGGTTATTGAACTCATTCCCAGCGAGGCCGACCGCCATATTGCTGCGCTGGCGGCGGTGGCGGTGGGGTTGACCCTGATTGAGACCGTTGTCCCCTTGCCGCTGCCTGGCGTCAAACCGGGTCTGGCCAATATCGTGACCCTGATCGTATTGTGGCGCTGGGGTTGGCGTGCTGCCGTCTGGGTGACGCTGCTGCGCATTGTGGCCGGCGCGCTGGCACTGGGCACCTTTCTGACGCCCACCTTTATCCTCAGCCTCTCGGGAGGGTTGGCCAGTCTGCTGATCCTCGCCCTGGCGATCCATTTGCCGCGGCGCTGGTTTGGTCCCGTGAGTCTGTCGCTACTGGCGGGTTTTGCCCATATTGCGGCGCAGTTGGGCGTGGCCAATGTGTGGCTGATGCCACAGGTCAGCCTGATGGGTCTCCTGCCCATCTTTCTGGGCGCGGCCTGGTTGACGGGATTGGCGAATGGCCTGATTGTTGCATTCCTGATAAACCCGAAGCCTCTCGTATGAAACATGTTGCTCTTGCGCTGACCGGTGCCTCTGGTGCGGCCTATGGTCTGCGCCTGCTGGAATGTCTGCTCGCGGCGGAGTGTCGCGTCAGCCTGATGCTGTCGCAGGCCGCACGCATTGTGCTGAAACAGGAGCTGGACTGGGGGTTGCCCGCTGCTACGGCGACACTCACCGCCGAGCTGACGGCGCGCTACCCCGGGGGCCGTCTCTCGACCTACGGAGAAAAGGAATGGTTTTCGCCCCTGGCCTCAGGCAGCGGTGTCGCGGATGCCATGGTGATCTGCCCGTGCAGCATGGGAACGCTGGCGGCCGTGGCGCACGGCCTGTCGGATAACCTGATCGAACGCGCCGCCGATGTGACGCTCAAAGAGCGACGGCCGCTGATCCTGGTGCCGCGCGAGACGCCGTTTTCGCTCATTCATCTGCGCAACATGGTGCAACTTGCCGAGGCCGGTGCGGTGATTCTGCCGGCCAATCCGGGTTTTTATGCGCGTCCGGAACGGGTCGAAGACCTCATAGATTTTATTGTCGCCCGCATTCTTGACCAGTTGGGGGTGGCACAGACTATGATTCCGCGCTGGGGAAATTTGAAAGATTGAATATGCTGCCATCGTCGTTGCCCACTCCGGACGCCGTCATCCTCCAGTTCGATAACGCCTTGCGCACGGTATTTTCCAGCGCCCAGTCGCGGCGCCCGTATCCCGATGCGGCGCTGTCGGAAGGTGCGCTAACCGAGGCCGAACGCCGCCATGCCGCAGGGCTGATGCGTATCAATCACACCGGCGAGGTGTGTGCCCAGGCGCTGTACGCCGGGCAGGCCCTGACGGCACGCAATGTCGCCGTCCAAAAGGCCCTGGTTGAAGCGGCGGCTGAGGAAACGGAACACCTGGCCTGGTGCGAGAAACGCCTGGATGCCTTGGGGAGTCACAAGAGCGTGTCCAATCCGCTGTGGTACGCCGGCTCGTTTGGGCTGGGGATGGCCGCCGGCGCCTTGGGCGACAAGTGGAACCTGGGTTTTCTGGCCGAGACCGAGCGTCAGGTGGAGGGTCACCTCAACGATCATCTCGAATGGCTGCCGCAGCAAGACCAAAAAAGCCGCGCCGTGGTGCAGCAGATGAAGGTGGACGAGGCGAAACACGCCGACACCGCCGTGGCCTATGGCGCCGCGCCGCTGCCCTTGCCGGTCAAGCTGGCCATGCAAGGGATGGCCAAGGTGATGAAGGCGCTGGTTTACCGCGTCTGACTTCTTCTACACCTCGACGATCTCGAAGTCGTGCGTCATTACGGCGGTCTTGCCGAGAATGATGCTGGCCGAGCAATATTTTTCAGCCGATAGCTTGATGGCCCGATCGACGATCTCGGGTTTGAGATTGCGGCCAGTGACGGTGAAGTGCATGTGGATCTTGGTGAAGACCTTGGGGTGATCGTCGGCGCGGTCGGCCTCGATGGCCACCTCGCAGGCCGTGACATCCTGACGGCTCTTCTTGAGGATCATGATGACATCCACCGAGGTGCAGCCGCCCGTGCCCATCAGGAGCATTTCCATGGGGCGCGGCCCCAGGTTGCGGCCGCCAATCTCGGGCGATCCATCCATGATGACGGCGTGACCGCTGTCGGCCTCGCCCATGAAGCACACATCTTCAACCCATTTCACACGCGTTTTCATTCTTTTTCCTTTCCGTCAAAGAGTGCCCGCAGACGATACCAGACCCGGCCGATGGCCTCGTGCGTGGCGTAGTGGCTGTAGCGCAGGTATTGGCCATTGGGCACAAAATCCAGCGGAATCGTCGGCGCAGTGTTCACATAACCGGTGCCCGCAGCGATCACCGTCAGGCCGTGGCGTTCGAACTCGGGAATGGCGCGCGGCAGGTGCCAGGCCTGGCTGACCAGCCAGATGCGGGTGATGCCCGCTTTTTTTAGCATCTCGGCCGAATAGGCCGCGTTCTCGCGGGTATTGTCGGAGCGGGCCTCGACCCAGCGCGCAGGGACGCGAAAATCCTGTTCCAACACGGCCTGCATGAGTGGGCCCTCGGCCGGCCCGCCGCTGGGTGCGCCGCCGCTGACCAGAATGGGCTTGCCGGTTTGGCGTGCCAGATAGGCGCCGTAGCGCAGGCGTTCCAGCGCCTCGCCCTTGATGTTGTCCGTGCCGAACTCGGGCGCATTGCGGTAGGTGCCGCCGCCCAGGATGACGATGGCCTCCGCAGAATGCTTGTCAATCGCTACCAGCGGCGGGGCCTCCAGCGTGGCCAGCAGGCGCTTGGCGAGCCATGGCGTGGACAGCAGGGTCAGGCCTAGTAGGGCGACGACAATCAGGGTCTTGCCGAGCAGAGGACGGCGGCGCCGGGCCGCAGCGCGCAATAGCCACACACCCAGGAGGCCAACGAGAACGAGGTTGAGCGGGGGCAGCAGGAAGGCCGCGAGTGTGTTGGTAATGAACCAGCCGGTATTCATGGAGGCGCATTATCCACGAGATGGGCCGGGACGGGAGGCGCGGGGTTGGGCGCGGGAGTGGCGCGCAGGATCTGCGGGGTGTGGCGTGCCGCAAACTCAACGCAGGTGGGGGCCTGCGAGTTGGGTTGTGGGATGGGTTTGACACACAGCGGTAGATTCCCCTACAATCCGCCGCTTTCTCAGATTCATTAGTGCTCCGTTTGGGTTTGATTCCCGTTGGGGCGCTTAAAGTAACCGTTAAGGACAGGCCATGAAGACCTTTTCCGCTAAGCCGCACGAAGTCGTGCATGGCTGGTATGTAGTAGATGCTAACGACAAGGTGCTGGGTCGCCTTGCCTCCGAGATTGCCCGTCGTTTGCGTGGCAAGCACAAGCCCATCTACACGCCGCACTGCGATACGGGCGACTTTATCGTTGTTGTTAATGTCGAAAAGCTGCGCGTGACCGGCGCCAAGGACGAGGGCAAGGTTTACTACCGCCACACGACTTACCCGGGCGGTATTCGTGAGACCACCTTCTCCAAGATGCAAGACAAGCACCCGGGCCGGGCTCTGGAGCTCGCTGTCAAGGGCATGTTGCCGAAGGGCCCGCTGGGCTACGCCATGCTGAAGAAGCTGAAGGTTTATGCGGGTGGAGAACATCCGCACGCCGCCCAGCAACCGAAAACACTCTCTATCTAAGGTACGCACATGATCGGTGAATACTATTACGGAACCGGCCGCCGCAAGAGCTCGGTTGCACGCGTCTTCGTCAAGGCTGGCTCTGGCCAGATCGTTGTTAACGGCAAGCCGGTGGACGAATACTTCGCCCGCGAAACCGGCCGCATGATCGTGCGCCAGCCGCTGGTTCTTATCGACCGCCTCGCCAGCTTTGACATCATGGTCAATGTCAACGGTGGCGGTGAGTCTGGCCAGGCCGGTGCCGTGCGTCATGGCATTACCCGCGCCCTGATCGACTTCGATGTGGCCCTCAAGCCGCCGCTCAAGGCCGCTGGTCTGGTGACCCGCGATGCGCGTGAGGTTGAGCGTAAGAAGGTCGGTCTGCGCAAGGCCCGTCGCCGCAAGCAGTTCTCCAAGCGTTAATTGCTGCCCCGCAAAAAAGCCGCCCGCGATGGCGGCTTTTTTGTTGCCGGTATATTCTTCAACATCCCTTTTTTGAGGTTCAAACATGATCAAGGCAGGCATAGTCGGCGGCACGGGTTACACCGGCGTGGAGTTGTTGCGTTTGTTGGCGCAACATCCGGAGGTGGAATTGACGGCCATTACCTCGCGCAAGGAGGCCGGAATGCCGGTCGCCGAGATGTTCCCGTCGCTGCGCGGTCGCGTCGATCTGGCCTTCAGCACGCCGGACGATGCCAATCTCAAGGGCTGCGATGTGGTGTTTTTTGCGACCCCCAACGGCGTGGCCATGACCCAGACCCGCGAACTGCTCGATGCCGGCGTCAAGGTGATTGATCTGGCCGCTGACTTTCGCATCCCCGATCTCGGCGTGTGGTCGAAGTGGTATGGCATGGAACACGCCTGCCCGGATCTGGTGGCGGAGGCGGTGTACGGCCTGCCCGAAATCAACCGCGAGCAGGTCAAAGGTGCCCGCCTGATTGCCAACCCCGGCTGTTATCCGACGGCCGTGCAACTGGGCTTCATGCCGTTGATCGAGGCCGGCGTGATTGATACCCAGTTCCTGGTGGCAGACTGCAAATCGGGCGTCTCCGGGGCCGGGCGCAAGGCCGAGGTGCATACCCTGTTCCCCGAGGCCAGCGACAACTTCAAGGCCTATGCCGTGCCGGGTCACCGCCATCAACCGGAGATTCGTCAGGGATTGGCGCGTATGGCCGGACACGATGTGGGCCTCACCTTCGTGCCGCACCTGACGCCGCTGATCCGTGGTATCCACGCCACGCTCTACGCCCGTTTGACCCAGGATGTTGACCTGCAGGCGTTGTTCGAGCAGCGCTACGCCAAGGAGTTTTTTGTCGATGTGCTGCCTGCCAAGGGCCATCCCGAGACTCGCTCGGTGCGGGCCTCCAATGTGTGCCGCATTGCCGTGCATCGGCCCCAGGGCGGGGACACCGTGGTGATCCTGTCGGTCATTGATAATCTGGTCAAGGGCGCGGCCGGTCAGGCGGTGCAGAACATGAATTTGTTGTTTGGACTTGAAGAAACGCTGGGTCTGACCCAGATTCCGGTCATGCCCTGATTGACCGGGTCGACTTTTTATAGCATACTAAATCAGTCAACTTTTATCTGGAGTACATCATGACCGCCGCATCCCCGTTGAATTTCACCGACAACGCCGCCGCCAAGGTAAAGGCCTTGATCGAAGAAGAGGGTAATCCCGAGCTGAAGCTGCGCGTGTTCGTGTCGGGCGGCGGATGCTCCGGCTTCCAGTATGGCTTCACCTTTGACGAAGCCCAGAATGAAGACGATTTCACCATGAGCAAGAATGGTGTGACCCTGCTGATCGACTCCATGAGCATGCAATACATGAACGGTGCCGAGATCGACTACAGCGAAGGCCTGGAAGGCGCGCAGTTTGTGATTCGTAACCCCAACGCCACCACGACCTGCGGGTGTGGTTCGTCCTTCTCAGCCTGATGCTCGCTGAGTCACTCTGCGGGGCGGCGCAAGCCGCCCTTGTTCATGGTGCCTGGGGCTATCGGCCATGACCGACAGCGTCAAGATCGTCGCCTGTCCGACCTGCGGCCAGCCGGTGGAATGGCGGCCTGAGAACGCCTTTCGGCCGTTCTGCTCAAAGCGTTGCAAGCTGATTGATCTGGGCGAGTGGGCCCGTGAAGGTTACCGCGTCCCGGCGGAAGAGCCGCCCAACGCCGACCCGCTATAAGCGCAAATCCACCCGCTACGCTTCAGGCGACGGTGCCTTGGCAGCTGGCAGCTTTCCCCGCGCGCAGTCCCTCACGATAGGCCGCCAACAGGGCCGCTTTCAGCTCGGCCTGTGCGTCAAGGTCGACCACGCCCATCTCGCGTTCGGCAATCGCCTGCACAATCTGGACATCCCCTGAATTGCGCACCCTCTGCACAAAGGCGTTCCAGTCGAATTGGCCCTCCACGCAACAGCCGATCGCCAGCCCGGTGGGTTCGGAAAAGTGGATCTCTTCCGACTCCAGCACCTCATACAGATAGGAATACGGATCAACCTTGCCCGCCCGGGCCAGGGCCTGATAAAAATCGGGCGGGTCCTCGCTATTGGCCAGACAGCGATCCAGATCGACGACAACCTCCAGCGCGATCGTCTTGCCCTTGAAAGAGCATTCCAGGCGGGTGAGGACGGTGTTTGGCGGCGTTTCTTGCGGCATGTGATGTCTGTCTGGTTCAGGGTTGCCCGGCTTCATGCAGCGCCTTTCCGGCCCGTGATGGCCGTTGCCATGAAGGGTGCCTCGCCTGTTAGCGCGTCAGCGTCTTAACGCCGTCCTGGGTGCCCATCAGGAACACATCGGCGCCCCGGTGGGCGAACAGGCCTACGGTAACGACACCGACGATCTGGTTGATCTCCGTTTCCATGGCGACCGGGTCGATAATGCTCATGCCGTGTACATCGAGGATGACATTACCGTTGTCGGTGGTGAATCCCTCACGCAGAACCGGGTTGCCGCCGAGCTTGACGAGTTGGCGCGCAACGAAGGAACGGGCCATGGGAATGACCTCGACCGGCAGGGGGAACTTGCCCATCACATCGACCAGCTTGCTGTCGTCGGCGATGCAGATAAAGCGCTTGGCGCAGGCGGCCACGATCTTTTCACGGGTGAGCGCGC
>Ga0194120_10004288_pt1 | contig 22195 bp, 24 predicted proteins | sample TA2MahCa65mmetaG_FD_148642 | JGI IMG/M metagenome (GOLD analysis project Ga0194120, IMG submission 148642) | Freshwater microbial communities from Lake Tanganyika, Tanzania - TA2015019 Mahale Deep Cast 65m | ecosystem: Environmental > Aquatic > Freshwater > Lake | place: Tanzania: Lake... | reverse complement strand
CCGTGAAATGGAATTGAACCAACATGGAAAAGAAAGCTCGCCGTTTGGCCGGTAACACCAACCCTGACAATGACAACTACCCGACGCCGCAGTTCCGCACGCTTCTTCGGCAAGTCAAATTGAGTTTTAGCCGGTTCATCACGGCCCAAGGAGTGGGAAGCGCTTTGACCACGGACGCGAATCGATCCTGTCTTGCGCTTCGTAAAACCGGAACTCGTCCAAACGGATTCCCATTTTCTCACTGGCAGGGTCCCGGGTTGGCTGGATCAGTTGGAGGCTACAGCCCGTAGCGTTTCGTTAACTCCGGATCCATTTTGAGCGCGGGTGGTCCCGGTGAGGCGGGTGGGGTTTTCCGGGCATCCAAAAACGAATCGCCTGCCGTACTGATTTCTTCGCCTTCATGGAACCGGCTGAAGATTTCTTGCACCAGGGCGCGATGGCGTTGGATAATGGCGACCGCTTCCCGATCACCGAGGTCTTGTTTGAGTTTCGTCGAGCCGATCAAGTCCGTGAACAGCAATGTCAGCAGCCCGATGCGATGCTTGCGTTGGAATTCCTCGACTTTGCCACGATGTTCGAGTGCGACCTGGAGATTCGTATTTCTGTTTATGACCACTCAGCCAAGGGAATTCCCGAAGACCAGATCAAGCCGCGCGAAAACGTCTTCACGTTCAAAGCCTGGAACGCCCAGGGACGCAAGGTGAAAAAGGGCGAGCATGGCGTGAAGATTCATACCGTAATCGAAACGCCCATTAAGGAGGAAGTGGACCCAAACACCAGCGAAGTGCGCGTCCTCACCAAAGCGCGTCCCTGGACCACGACCGTGCTTCACATTTCCCAGACTGAACCCGTCGAGCCAATCGCACCGAAACCAACGTGCGCTGAGGAGACCAAAGTCGAAGCGGAGAAAGCGGCTCGGAAGGCCGAGCTTGAGCCAACACCACCGTCGGAACAACGGTTCACTCCCGAAGACGCTGTGATTTCCGTCAACTTTGAAGCGAAATACGGATCGTCCTTCCAATCGCGGCTCATCCGCTTTCGAAGCGGATGCGGCGTCACTCGCCGAACGAAATCGAGATACCAGTGTAAAACAGGCCAGGGGTCTCGACGCTGAAATGCGCCTTCCTCTTGCAGTTCCTTCGCGACCCGAACCAGTTCGTCTAGCGTCTCGTCGGTAGCGTACGGAAGCGCGATCCGTTTAGCCGCAAGGACCAGACAATGCCAGGATTCGTTACGCCAACCGGCTCCGGCTAGCACTACGCCTGCGTCGAAGACGACTCTCATGTCGCCCGCCGCCGCCGCGCCCGAAGCCGCTTCTGGATCTTGGATACCGTGTCGAAGAACTGCTGGGCCGGTTCACGCGTCGGAGCGCATTTGAGAGCCTCGTCGAGGAGCTTTACGTCGGCCTGGATGCGCACCTGCCTCTGTTGGCGGATCAATTCGCGCAGATACTCATTGACCGTGTCATACGCCCCCGCGCTCATGTCTTGACGGATGAATTCCGCCAACTCTTTCGGAACCGAAACATTGAGCGTTTCTGTTTTCATGACGCCAGCATTGTCAGGACCAAACCTGGCTGTCAAATCCACACCCCGTACACGCCTCGAACGCATGGGGCGAAAGGCGAAAAAGGCTACCTTCTGTATCTATACGTGGCGTGTTCTTGCAGCCAGAGCAGGTCGCGATTGTCCTTGGTGGTCGTGAACTCCTTCTTGGTTTTCTGCTCTCCCATTTGTTGCGCTGGCTTGGTTCGAGGGTCGATCCATTTGTGGATTTCGGCGTGGCCGTCGGCGAAGGTAGTTCCGCCGGCGCCGTTGTGATAGCTCGCCGGGAAGTTCACCATGATTGCGGCCGAACCCATGGCCATATCGATGGCGAAGTAAGCGTCGTCAATGCTGTCGTCGCGCTCGTCGATGAACACGAGCGTTTGACTCGGTCCCGGCTCGGTCATTTCGGTGGTCTTGCGGAACACCTTATAGCCCTGGGTCCACTCCCCTGAATTCTTCCATCCCATCCAGCAGCTCATCGAGACGGTCCGCACGACCGGATAACGTCCATCGCCCTGGCGCGACATGATCTTGCTGGCAATGCAGCGATACACGCCCGGCGTTCGGGTATAAGGACCGAGCGATGCGTACTTCTCGTCGATCAGCAGGAGGATGTTCGTATTGTCCCGATTGTTGGCCTGGCGCGGATCGAGCCAGCCGGCGGCCCAGTTGCCAGGCTGGCGATTGGCTTGTTCCGACCAGTTATTCCCCGGGATGAAATCATCGTGATCGTGCGCGTAGGTATTCCACGCCAACTGCAATTGTTTCAAATTGTTCAAGCAATGGATGCCCTGGGCCTTGGTCTTGGCTTTGGCCAGCGCGGGCAAGAGCATTCCCGCCAGAATGGCAATGATCGCGATGACGACCAACAACTCGATCAAGGTGAAACCGCGGGTGGGAAAAGAGGTTGAAGCTGGAGATTTCATAGGCGTTGCTCGGTGCGTTGATTCTGGTGGATCAGTTAACAGAATCTATAGGATGAGGCAGGCGCAGCGTCAAAGTGATTCGCCGCTTTGGTTCCCAGGTTCCCAAGGTTTCACGTGCATGAGCGGTTCAGTCGTGTTAAGAAGCCTCCGCACAAAAGCCCATGCTTATCCCGAAATGAAGACGAAGATTATTCTCCTCCTCGCGGTTTGCTCACTGCTGCTTGCCCCATTTCCCCCTCGCGCTACGGCAGCCGAGGCGAAAAAGGCGGCGCCTTCGGCAAAGGCCAATCCCGCGAAAAAAGCTCGATCTGCAAAATCGGCGCGGCCAGCTAAATCTCCGCGCTTGAGCAAGCCCGCCCGACTCGCCAGGCCAGCGCCCGAGGCAAGATCCGGTCAGCGCGCAAACACTGGCCAACCCGCGAAACCAGCGCAACCGCCGAAACTCCCTCCGAAGCGATAGTTTCACCCGCCTCCGTTAACTCAGTTTGCTCCTGTTAGGATGGGCGCCTTCGCCGCACGCGAGTGCAGTTCGACGAACCGGCCCAGCAAATCGGACATTCGCGCTTGCGCTTTGGCGCCCATCGCCAAGACCTCCGCGTGATCAATCTGCCGCCCGTTTCTGCCCGCGGCGAGATTCGTAATGGATGAGATCGCCGCGACGCGCAAGCCGCAGTCGCGCGCGACGATCGCCTCCGGCACCGTGCTCATGCCAACGGCGTCGGCGCCCAGCCTGGCGAAGGCCCTGATCTCCGCCGGCGTTTCATAAGACGGACCCGCAACGGCGACATAAACGCCGCGGTGTAAGCGGACGCGGACATTTCTCGCGGCAGCTTGCAGCAAGCGAACCAGTCCCGGATCATACACTCCGCTCAAATCCAGGAAGGACGCAACGGCCCGGCCGGATTCTCCCCGAAGCGGGTTCGCTCCCATGAAATTGATGTGATCGCTCAAGCACATGAAATCGCCGACACGGAACCGAGGATTAATCGCCCCGGCCGCGTTGGTGAGGATCACGGTGCGAATTCCCGCGTGCGCCAGGACTCGGATCGGAAAGCCAATCTCCGCCATGGAGAAGCCTTCGTAGAAATGACCTCGGCCGCACAACAGAAGCACCGGCACGCCGTTCATTCGCCCAAACAGCAATTTGCCGGCGTGCCCTGGAACCCGCGGGGCGGGAAATCCACTCAAGTCTCCGTAACGAATTTCGGCGGTAACCTTGAGCCGGCTCTGAACTCCGTTGTGGCCGCTGCCCAGGACGATGGCCAGTTCCGGCGCGGCCCCAGGCAAGCGCCGGCGCAGTTGAGCGGCTGTCTTTGCGACAGAGTCATTCATGGCTTCTCGGTGATCGAAGTCTGCGGAAATCTGTTGAGAGATTCTTGAGTTGAGAGTTGAGAGTCAAAAACGCCCGCTTCACACGCTCAACGCTCAACTCAAACCACTCTCAACTTCGAACAGCCTTGCCGACTTGCTTTCTCGCACGACTGATTTACGCTCGCCTGACTTAAAGTGACTTATGCAACTTAGCAATGAAGAAATCCGGCGTTATTCGCGGCATCTGATTTTGCCGGAGGTCGGGTTGGCCGGTCAGAAAAAGATTTGTTCCACGACGGTGTTGTGCATCGGCGCGGGCGGCCTGGGATCTCCGATCGCGATGTATCTGGCCGCGGCCGGCATTGGCAAGATCGGCATCGTCGATTTCGATGCCGTCGATTTCTCCAATCTGCAGCGCCAGATTATCCATGGAACCGAGGACGTGGGCCGGCCCAAGTGCAAGTCGGCAGAAGAAACCATTCGCAGCATCAACCCGAACGTCGAAGTCGTCCTGCACGAGACCCGTCTGACCAGCGAAAACGCGCTCGATCTCATCGGCAAATACGACATCATCGTGGATGGCACCGATAATTTCCCCACGCGCTACCTGACGAACGACGCCTGTGTGTTGTTGAAGAAGGCGAACGCTTACGGCTCGATTTTTCGCTTTGAAGGCCAGGCCAGCGTCTTTGCGCCGCATCTGGGCGGACCCTGTTATCGATGCCTTTATCCGGAGCCGCCTCCGCCCGGCATGGTTCCCAGTTGCGCGGAAGGCGGCGTGTTGGGCGTTTTGCCGGGAATCATCGGCTGCATCCAGGCCACTGAGATTCTCAAACTGGCGCTCGGCAAAGGCAGTTCGCTCATTGGGCGGCTGCTGCTGTTCGACGCGCTGGGCATGAAATTCCGCGAACTGAAACTGCGGCGCGATGACAAGTGTCCGCTTTGCGGCGAGAACCCGACTATCACCAAACTGATCGATTACGACCAGTTCTGCGGCGTCCCGGCTCAGCCCGCGGTCCCGGAGGCGAATCCGGACGAAGTGACAGTGCAGGAAATGAAACAAGCGCTGGGCGATCCCAAGCTCGGCATCACCGTCATCGACGTGAGGGATCCGGACGAACACCAGATCGCCCACATCAACGGCGTGCCGCTTCTGCCGCTGGGCGAACTTTCGCGGCGGTTCACGGAGCTGGATCCGAATCATCAGTACTACATCCATTGCAAGAGCGGCGTGCGCTCGATGAAAGCCGTGCGCTTCCTCAAAGAGCAAGGCTTCAAGTACGTCAAGAGCGTCAAAGGCGGCATCAGCGCCTGGGCCGACGAAATCGATCCGAGCGTGCCGAAGTATTAGCCGTTATGGGAATGCGCCGTGAAGCGCGGGAACGCGCAGTTCAATTCCTATTCCAATACGACCTGAACCCTCCGGAAGATCTGGAGCGGGCGTTGGAACAATTCTGGCAAAGCCAGCGCGCCGCCGCCATCGCGGAGGACAAAGGCAAGGCGCGCTGGGGCGAGCCGCCGGAGTTTCCACCGATCACAACCGACGAAGCCGCCGTGCGCTTGTTCGCCGAACCGCTCATCCGGGGCACGCTGGAGCACCGCGACGAGCTCGACAACCAGATCATGCGCTACGCCAAGAATTGGTCGCTGCACCGCATGGCGGTCGTGGACCGAAACGTATTGCGGCTGGCCATCTATGAGATGTTCCACCGGGAAGACATCCCGCCCGTGGTGAGCATCAACGAAGCCGTGGACATTGCGAAGAAATTCTCCACGGAAGAAAGCGGGCGCTTTGTCAACGGCATGCTGGACAAGATCAAAGGAGATTTGATGCGCCCGGCAAGGATCGTCAAATCGTAGCATGTTCGCCGATCTCCATTTGCACACGAGTTTTTCCGACGGCACGTACACGCCGGAGGAATTGGTGATGCACGCCCGGCGCCATGGGCTGGGGGCCGTCGCGCTGACCGATCACGATACGGTCGAAGGCTGCGCCCGGATGTCCGCGGCCTGCCAGCAGCAGAGCCTGGAGTTCATCCCGGGTTCGGAACTGACCGCGGAACTGGACGGCGTGGAACTTCATTTGATCGGGTATTTCATCGACACCAAGCATCCGCGGTTGCTGGAGGAAATGGCGAAGTTTCAATCCGTGCGCCAGAATCGGATTCGTGAAATGGTGGCGCGCCTGAACAAGATGAACATTCCTTTGGAAGCGGATGCGGTCTTCGCGATTGCCAACTGCCGTTCGCCCGGCCGTCCGCACGTGGGCCGGGCGCTGGTGCAGGCGGGCATCTGCGCCACGCTGGACGAAGCGTTCGAGCGCTTTCTGAAAAAGCACCGGCCGGCGTGGGTGCCGAAATTCAAGATCTCCGCCGTCGATGCCATTGCTTTGATTCACGAAGCCGGCGGTGTGGCGGTGCTGGCTCATCCGGGACTGAACCGGAGCGACGATGTCATTCCGCTTCTGGTCGATGCGGGCATGGACGGCATTGAATGTTACCACACCAAGCACACGCCTTCGACCTGCGAACGGTACCTGACCATCGCCGAGGAATGCCATCTCATCGTGACGGGCGGCTCCGATTGCCACGGCCTGAACAAAGGCAAGCCGCTCATTGGCACGATCAAGCTCCCCTACTCTCACGTTCTTGAGCTGAAATCGAAAGCCAGCGAGATTCGACGCACCCACGTGACGCCGCGTCCCTTCGCCAACCCGCCCGTTTTGTAAACCCCTCACTCCCTTCACTGCATGGGTTTCTTCGACCGCCTCAGAGCCGGCCTTCAAAAAACTCACCACAAACTCGTCCACGAAATCAAACGCATCGTGACGCGGTCCCCCAAGCTCACCGCGGCCACGATGGAGGAACTGGAGCACGCTTTGATCGGGGCCGATCTCGGCCTGGCGATGACGCACGAAATCGTCGTCGCCGTGCGAAAGGCTTACGAAACCCAGGGCGGCGCCGGTCTGGACGTGATTGAAATAGCGAGCCGAATTGTCAGCGAGAGCTTTGGCGCCAGCCCGGCCAGTTTGAAGAAAGAGCTTTCGGGCCCGACCGTCATTTCCATCGTCGGGGTCAATGGGACCGGCAAAACGACCACGGCCGCCAAACTCGCTCACTGGATCCAAACGCGCGGCGAAACCGCCATGCTCGCGGCTTGCGACACCTTCCGCGCCGCCGCGATCGAACAGCTCAAACTCTGGGGGAACCGCCTTCAAGTGCCTGTGGTCGCGGGCGCCTATGGCGCCGATCCCTCCGCCGTCGCGCACGACGCCATCACGGCCGCCATTTCCCGCAGTGTGAATTATCTTTTCGTGGACACCGCCGGCCGACTTCACACGAAGCACAATCTGATGCAGGAACTGCAAAAGCTGCATCGAGTCCTGGGCAAGAAACTTCCCCACGCCCCTCACGAGACGCTCCTGGTGCTCGATGCCACGACCGGGATGAACGCCCTGAACCAGGCGCGCGAGTTCAATAAGGCGGTTCCGCTGACCGGACTGGCGATCACCAAACTCGACGGGACAAGCAAAGCCGGGATGGTCGTGGCGATCCACAAAGAACTGCGCCTCCCGATCAAGTTCATCGGCGTCGGAGAACAACCTGATGACCTGCAACCCTTCGACGCGAAAGAGTTCGCCGCCGCGTTGTTCTCGGAAAGGGAACTGGATCCGGCGTGAACGCGGGTCTGCGCGCCAGACTTGTGATTCGGTTTCGCTGTTCCCATGAACCGTTCCTCCGGACCGTCGCCTTTAGGCCGCTTCAGCGCTGGACTCCGGAGAGTGCGCGGAAGCAGCCTGAAGGCTGCGGTCCGCACGGTTTTCGGCTCAAGGGTCATATGCATGGCCCTGAGGCCAAGAAAGCTTCCCATGAATCGTCTCTTCGGACCGTGGCGGACCGTGGCCTTTAGGCCGCTTCAACGTTCGACTCAGGAGTGTGCGCGGAAGCAGCCTAAAGGCTGCGGTCCGCGCAGTTTGCGGTTCATGGGCCGTGGGCATGGCTTCTTGGCCAAGGGAGCTCTCCATGAACCGTGACCAAACTTTGACGAATAACCATCGTGCTTTGACAAAGGGTATTGCATGAGCGTCCCGGAAAAGCGAACGGTTTCAGCGCACGATCTTGAGTTCATGCGCGTAGCCCTGCGGCTGGCTCGCCGGGCTTATGGCGCCACTTCTCCGAATCCCTTGGTCGGCGCCGTGCTGGTGAAGCATGGCCGCATCATCGGCCGAGGCTGGCATCGGCAAGCAGGCGGACCTCATGCGGAAATCGAGGCGATTCACGACGCAGAATCCCACGATCGCAGCCCGAAGGGAGCGACGCTTTACGTCACGCTGGAACCGTGCTCGACGCACGGACGCACTCCTCCTTGTACTGACGCGCTCCAACGCGCGGGCATCAAACGCGTCATCGCCGCCGCCACGGATCCCAATCCTCGCCACGCCGGCAGAGGCTATCGATTGCTCCGAAAGGCCGGGATTCGAGTGGAGCATGGCCTGCTGGCCTCGGAAGCGGAACGCCTCAACGAGGCCTTCAACCGCTGGATGGTTCGCCGAACTCCGTTCGTCACGGTGAAAGCCGGCATGACACTCGATGGCAAAATCGCAACGGCGAGCGGCCAGTCCAAATGGATCACCAGCAAGAAGGCGCGCGATTGGGCAATGCGATTGCGCCGCGGCGCGGATGCGATCCTGGTTGGAATAAACACCGTGCTCGCGGACGATCCTAGCCTCACCATTCGTGGTGGAGCGCCGCCTAAAAAGATCTTGCGCAGAATTATTCTCGACTCCAGAGCGCGCACTCCGGTCACCGCCCAAGTCGTTTGCGATGATTTTGCGAGCGCGACCACGATTGTTGTGGCGAAGACCGCGCCTGAACGGCGCGTGGAGCGCTTGGCCAACCGAGTCAAGGTTTGGGTCGCACCCGCGCGTACCGGGCGAGTGGATTTGCGGTGGGTGCTGCGCAAGCTCGGGAGCGAGGACGTCACAAGCTTGCTCGTTGAGGGGGGCGGCGAGGTTAATGCAGCCTTCCTCGCAGAGCGCCTGGCTCACCGCGTCGTCTTCTTCTACGCGCCGAAAATCCTCGGTGGAGCCGATGCCAGGAAAGCGGTCGCCGGCAGCGGAGCGCGCTCCTGGGCGGAGATTCTGAAGCTGCGCGACGTCGAGTGGCGCCGGCTCGGACCCGATCTGGTGTTGACCGCGCGGGTCGAGTGAGGATTGAGTAACGGCCATGTTCACCGGGATCGTTGAGGAAGCGGGATGCGTGGAGTCCATCAAAGCCTCCGGCAAATCGATCGCGCTGGCCGTGCATGCGCGCCTGTGCGGGTGCGGCGTAAAAGTGGGCGACAGCGTGGCTGTGAATGGCTGTTGCCTGACCGTCATCAAACGCGCCGCGCGATCCAAGCGGACGATTCTGAGTTTTGATTTGCTGCGCGAGACGTGGCAGCGGACGAATCTGCCATTTGCGCGCGTCGGGAGCGCGGTCAACCTGGAGAGATCGCTGGCGGTCTCGGCGCGCGTCGGAGGCCATTTCGTGACCGGACACATCGACGCGATCGGGCAGATCACACGTTGGGAGCGAAAGGGCGCGGACTGGTTGCTCGAAGTGGCCGCGCCCGCCGACGTAATGCGCTACGTCGTGTTCAAAGGGTCCATCGCCGTCGATGGCATCAGCTTGACGGTCGCGGCGGTCCGCAAACGGAGCTTCCAAATCTGGATCATTCCCCACACCTATGACGTGACGGCGCTGCGCGAACGGCGCGTCGGCGACGCCGTCAACTTGGAACCTGACATCCTGGCCAAATACGCCGCAAAATTTCTCGGCAAAGATTGAACTTACTGATCAGACCGTGGGATTGACGACAGATCGACCGGAGAACCGCAGCGCAGATTTTCAATCTGCGGCATCGCCGATTTCCAATCGGCAGGGCGCCGGCAAGTCCCAGCGTGCTCGGACTGGGAGACGCCCCGCAGAATACAATTCTGCAATACGGCAGAGTGCCACTCTGCGCTACGAGCTTTGTCGTCCATCCCGCGGACCAAGCAGTACTGTACTGTACGTAAGGTGCAGGGAACAACGGTGGGACGACGATGCTGCGGAGCCTTTCTTCGATGGCTTTGGCTCGGCGGGAGCCTCGCCCCACCTTCATTGAGAGAATGCGAACTCACACGATGAAGACTGAAACCAAACCTCGACGGGTGCGCTGGTGGATGCCGGCGGTCATTCTTGCGTTAGCGGCGGCGAGCTTGATTTACCTTCAGTTCTCGACCGACCTCGAAAGCAACTTCAAGAGCATGCAACGCTTCATGACGCTGGCGCTCGCAACTTTGCTCCTGCTCCTCTGGCTGCTCTTCTTCAGCCGCCTGCGCTGGCGAACGCGCTTCATTGGCCTGGGTTTGTTTGCCCTTATGGTGGCCGCTTTCACTCAGTTGGCGCGATTCGACGGCACGGTGGACGGTTCTGGCGCGTTTCGAGTCGTGTGGAAGTGGAGACCCAAAAGGGATGGCAACGTAGGTGAACTCAAGGCGAACCCGCCCACGACGAACCAGCTTGCGCTTGCGGCGTCGGCGGATTACCCGGCTTTCCTCGGCCGTGACCGCCGTGGCGTCCTCGAAAACATTTCCTTGGAGCACGACTGGGCGACGCATCCGCCACAAGAAATCTGGCGGCAGCCGATCGGGTTGAGCTGGTCGGCATTCGCGGTGGCCGGCGCGCGTGCTGTCACACAAGAGCAGCGCGGGGAGAAGGAACTGGTCGTTTGTTACGAGACCGCAGCCGGCCGCTGCCTTTGGGCGCACACAAACTACGTGCGTTTCAGCGAGTTCATGGGCGGAGACGGTCCGCGCGCGACGCCGACCCTGGAGAATGGCCGCGTCCTTGCGCTGGGCGCCACAGGCATCCTGGATTGTCTGGACGCAGCGACGGGCCGGTTGATTTGGTCGCGAGATACTTTGAAGGAAAACGGCCTGCCGAATCTGATGTGGGCGAAAAGTTCCTCGCCGCTGGTGTTCGAGAAACTTGTGGTGGTCACCGGCGGCTTCACGAATGGGCCCGCCTTGTTGGCTTATCATCTCCACGACGGTTCGCCGGCGTGGCGCGTTGGAACGGATAAAGCCAGTTACAGTTCGCCCATGCTGGGAACAATTGGCGGCAAGCCGCAAATCGTCTGCGTGAATGCTGGGACTGTGACCGGCCACGAGCCTTCCGATGGGCGCATCCTCTGGGAATACACCTGGGCCACCGACAAATGGGCGAAGTGCGCGCAGCCAGTGCTCCTCGAAGGCGACCGCGTGTTCCTGTCAGCGGGCTACGGAATCGGCTGCGTTTTGTTGCAGGTCAAGGGCGGCGCGGACGGCAAGGTTTCCCTGACGGAAGTCTGGAAGAACCGCAATATGAAGTCGCAGTTCTCCAACCTGGTCGTGCGCGACGGATTTCTCTATGGCCTGGACGACGGCATCCTGGTTTGTCTGGACCTGGCCACGGGCGAACGGAAATGGAAAGACGGCCGCTATGGCCATGGCCAGGTGTTGCGCGTGGCCGATCTGCTGCTCGTCCAAACGGAGCCAGGCCCCATCGTCCTCGTCGAAGCGAATCCCTCGCACTATCGGGAAATCGCGCGCCTCGATGCGCTGAAGGCCAAGACCTGGAACGCGCCGGCGCTCGCCGGAGAGTTTCTTCTCACCCGCAATGACCAAGAGGCGGTTTGTTACAGGCTGCCGCTCCGAAGTTCGCACGCCAAGGTTGCCCTGCAATCGCATCGCTGAACCATTGCGTCAAATGCAGGGCAGGCTTCTAGCCTACCCGGTCTGGTCGCCGGATGCCGCGTGGATCGTCTTCGTGCGCAACACCAAGTCAGACTCGGGCATCTACATCATGCCCGCTGACGGCTCACAGATGCCGACATTGATCATCAATGGCGGCGCCCAACCGTCGTGGGGACCGTGATTGAATTCCGGATTTCAGATTTCGGATTTCGGATTTGGAAAACTGGAAACCCCAAATGAAAACGCGACTCCAAAAGAGAAAGTCTGCCTTCACCTTGATCGAACTGCTCGTCGTCATCGCGATCATTGCGATTTTGGCGGGCATGCTTTTGCCAGCCCTTGGCAAAGCTAAGGCCAAGGCGCAAGGCATCCAATGCCTGAGCAACCACCGGCAACTGACCCTGGCCTGGAAGATGTACGCGGAGGATAACCGGGAACGCCTGCTCTACTCCATGGGTGACAGCACCTACGATAGCTCCAAAGCGGGCAGCTCGCACGTCTGGATGACCGGCCTGTTGAGTTTCGACGGAAACAATCGCTCGAACTGGGACGTGGAAACGGACATCAAAAAAAGTCCGCTCTGGCCGTATTGCGGCGCTGCGGCGGGGATTTTCAAGTGTCCGGCGGACCAGAGCACCGTCAAATATCGCGGCGTCGTTTACCCGCGCGTGCGGAGCATGTCCATGAGCTACTGGTTTGACGGCTACGATGGCGCAGCGTTCGGCTCCTTGACCGCCTGGCGCATTTACCTGAAATACGACGATCTGGTTGACCCAGGACCGGCCCGCACCTTTGTGTTTTTGGATATGCGCGAGGACAGCATCAACACCGGGAGTTTTTATACCGATATGACAGGCTACCCAGATCAGCCGGTCAAGACGCGGTTTGGCGAGGATTATCCGGCCAGCTACCACAACCGCGCCGGCGGTTTTTCATTCGCGGACGGCCATTCTGAAATCAAAGGCTGGCTCGACCCGCGAACCATGCCTTCGATCAAGAAAGGGGATTAGAGCGTGTCCGAAAATTGCGCGGGGTCCTGCGGCGAGGGATTTTGGCTGTGGCCAAGGCGGCGAGGTCCGAGCATCCCCAACGCGGGCTGTAAGGACCGAGCCAACGCAGGCCACGGACAAAAGACCCGCCGCCCGGAGGGTTTTCGCGCCAAAGGCCGCCTGGCTTCGTTGCTCCTCAGTCGAAGATCCAGGGAGGATATTCTCCTTCGTCGCGCCTCGCCATCCGGCCTTTGGCGCGAAAACAGGACCCCGCGGAATTTTCGGACACGCTCTTATAACCTGGCAATGATGGGCGCGCCATCGCCCAACAACAAAGACATCATCTGGATGCAAGAGAGAAGCACACGAAGAGTCCGGTAATTGAGACGAGGATTTTTCTTAGCCGCGAAAGTGCCAAGGATCGCATTTGGTGTTCTTTGTGTTCTTTTGCGGCAAATCCGTTTCGGTTGCGGCTGCGCCGCGCTGTGTTCTTTCGCGGCTAAATGATGGAGCGTCGCTTAAACAAACTCGAAGCTTGTTCTATGAAAACCTTACTCGCACAACTTTTGGCATCACTCCCGGTGCGGTCGCAAAAGCCGCCAAGGAACGCGAATCACCGCGAAGCAGAAGCAAAATCACGGCTTTCTTACACTCAAACCCCGATTCCATTGAGAATGGGGTTAGAGGCTCAAATGTTGCAAGGCGTCTTTCGCGTTCCTTCATGGTTAACGCGAACTGCAGGGACGATCTTCCTGCTCACTGCGCAATCCAGTTTGTGCGCGACCCTTACCGTCACCAATACCGAGGACAAAGGCCCGGGCTCGTTGCGTCAAGCGATTCTGGACGCGAATGCGATCGTGGAAGCAGACCTCATTGCTTTCAACATTCCGGGCCAAGCTCCCTTCACGATTAGTCCTGCGACCCCGCTGCCGGGCATCACGCGGTCGGCATCGATTGACGGCACCACGCAACCGGGTTTCGCCGGGAAGCCCATTATCGAATTGGATGGCAGCGGTGTTACGGCACAGCAGGCTGCCGGTCTGCGGCTGGCTGCGGCCAATTGCACGGTGCGCGGGTTGGTGATCAATGGCTTTCAGAGTCGTGAAAGTGCCGGTCTCTTGATCGTTTCGTCCGGAAATGTCATCCAGGCCAACTATATCGGGACGGAAGTGACTGGAGAGATCGCGCTGCCTAATTATAGCGCCGTATGGATTGAAAACTCGTCCAACAACTTGCTCGGCGGGACAACTCCCGAAGCGCGAAACGTCATTTCAGGCATTTCAGGCAACACCCAACGCAATGGATTAACACTCTACCGGGCAAGGAACAATTTAGTGCAAGGCAATTTTATCGGAACAGACGCCACAGGCACGATCGCGTTAGGCAACGGCGTTGGGATCGGAATTGGGGGCGGTTCGAATAACACAATCGGTGGAACCAACGAAGCCGCCCGAAATTTAATTGCCGGAAACAGCTACAGTGGCATCTACCTGACAACGGGCACAAGCAGCAATGTGATCCAGGGCAATTTCATTGGAACGGATGTCTCAGGCCGCCGGGCTTTGGGTAACGAAGAGGCCGGAATATGGATCGACCTCGGCGCTACCCTCAACACCATTGGCGGTCCCGGGCCAGCCGCCGGAAACACGATCGCGTTTAACAGCGGCCCGGGTGTGATGATCGCGGATGGAACCCGCAACGCGATTCGAGGCAACTCAATCTTGGGCAACTCAGGCTTGGCCATCGATTTCGGCTCAGGCAAGGTGATCCTCAACGACGCGGGCGATGCCGACGGTGGCCCCAATAACAAGCAGAATTTTCCCGTGCTCGCTTCCGCCGTCAGCACTGGCCAAGACGTGACGGTGCAGGGCACGCTCCAGAGTCGGGCGAATTCCGTTTTCGATCTCGATTTCTATGACAACCGCGAGTGCTCAGCTTCCGGGTACGGGGAAGGTGAGAACTTTCTCGGCTCAGTGGAAGTGACCACGGACGCCAACGGCGAAGCGAGTTTCAACGTGACCTTCCCGGCGAGTGCTGCCGCTGGCCGATTCATCACCGCCACCGCGAACGATGCCAGGGGCAACACCTCGCAATTCTCGCAATGCCTTCAGGTGAGCGCAGCGGCGCTTTCGACAAAGCTCATGGTCACGCGCCACGCGACAAGCGACTCGCTGATTCTCTCGTGGCCAGCTTCATCGCCGGGCTTCATCCTGGAGACGACTGACAACCTTGCTCCTGCGGCCGTCTGGTTGAAAGTGGCAGAGTCACCGTCCGTCGCGGGAGACTGGAACAGCGTCACGATCAAGCCGTCCAATCGCAGCAGCTTTTATCGGCTCAGAAGGCCATGAATTCAATGTCGCTTTCTGTGACGGCCACACTGAATCGATCAAGCAGGAGAAGCTTTGGGAGCGGACCGACGGATGTTCTCGTCGGGGACGAGCCGTGCTGGAATATGCTGCGCTGAACTGCCGTATCAAACGCTGAAGGTTCGGCTGCACCGCTTGAGTTCCGCCGCACACGATCAAGTCCTCGAACACCTCTGTGCCGAGTTGAACGAAAGCGAAACCGCCTTTCCCGGAACCGACCTGCGCCTCGTGTTCGAGCCAATCCAGGCTCAATGGTCTTCCACGCGATCAGGACTCCTGAGACTAGCGCGTACTGGCGAGACGCCATGCCCGACGATGCTGCAGGCCTGGATGACATTCAGGCCAAGCCGTTCCGCTTTGGCGACGACTTCATCCGATTCCGCCCCCGGATTGAGCCAGAGTTCATCGCAACCTTGCTTTGTTGCCAAATTTGTTCCGGTTGTTGGACGCGCCGATGATGGCCGCCGTCTTCATAGCGGATGATCCTCGCCGACCGCATCGTTGGGCGCAAGAATTCCTCTTGGAGTTTGGGTCAGTTCCCGCAAACGTCCCAGCGCTGGGACACAATCATCCCGAAAGCGAACAACTTGACGCCTGGTCGAAGTGCCGCGTGCTGCGAAATCCGCGAATTCAACGGCTTTTCCCCGAATGATCGTCATTGGCACGACAGGTGCAAAGCTTCGTCAGTTATGCAGTCCCAATTGGGGAGCACACGCGCCCTCGCGTGTTCCGACCGGCGCCCTCGCCGGTCGGAACGTCGTTGAAGACTTATCATCAGACAATCGCTTTGCGGACGGAAGAGTGTGATCGGCGGGGGCGCCGACCACTGCACGCGAGGCGCGTGCGCTCCCCGTCGCTGCTGAACAGACACGGCTTACTGACGCATGGCCCTCAATTGGGCTTGTGCGCCGATGGAGAATCTGCGGGGCCGTGTTGATAGGCGGAGCGCCGCACAAATTCCTCCTGGGTTTTCTGCCTGCGGAGTGTCGCGGTGTTGGACAAGCAGTGATTCAAAACGAGACAGTACCGCGGCAAGACACAAGACCCAGAATCTGAAGGAGCAATTCTATGGCTATCAATCCTGAACATTTCACTTACCTGAAGAATCTCGCGGCCTCCCGTTCGGGGGTCCTTCTGGAGCCAAGAAAAGCTTTTATCGCGGAAGGCCGCACTTGCCCCTCGCCCAAGAAACAGGAATGGAAGCGGTCGCCCAACTCATCGAAGAAATGGAGCGCCAGGCCGACAACGGGATCCATCAAGCTGCGGTGGAAGCTTTGCTGCCGGGCGACACGGCGTTCTTTCGGGACATGCACCCTTTTTTGGCTCTCCGGACGCAAATCTTCAAAACCCTCGCGATGAAACGCGAATCGGATCGCCGCCTGGCGATCTGGTGTGGCGGATGCGCCAGCGGTCAGGAAGCATACTCCGTCGCCATGCTCATCCACTGCTACTTTCCTCAGTTCCTTAATTGGGACCTGCAAGTGATCGCGACCGACATGTCCCAGGAGGCGCTCAACCGCGCGAAGGAAGCGCGATACAACGACATCGAGACCCACCGCTGTTTGTCCGCCATGTTGTTGCGCCAGTATCTGCGGCCATCGGGGCGCGATTATCTGATGAAGGAGGAGAATGCAAACATGGTGCAGTTCGAACCCCTCAATCTCCTTGAGGATTGGGCGTCCTTGCCGGAACTGGATGTGATCCTTTTGCGGAACGTGCTCACGCATTTCGGCCCCGATGTCAGGAAAGAGGTGCTCACCAGAGCCGGCCGCTTGCTGAGGCCGGATGGCTACTTGCTCCTCGGAGCGCGCGAAACCGCGCTCGAGATGGATGCCTTGTTCAACGTTGTCCCCGCAGAAAACGCCTTTTTCTTTCAGCCGTGCGCGGAGCTGGTCCATAATTGAGGGTAGGGCGAGTCCGTCCCGGCGAGCCGTGTCCGACGTAGTGGGAACACGTTGGAGGCGGCTCGCTGGGGACAGGCTCGCCCTACCGAAGTCAAACTGAGAATTGCTGACAATTGAGTGATCCCTTGAATCATAAGACTGCTCCCCAGCCGCGCCTAATCGTTGCACCACCGTTTTAACCGATTTATCGATTTTCACGACTAAAAGCGGCCTGGCCGCGCGGTGCGTGCATGTATCTGATTGATCCGGACGATCTGATCGACCGCGCGGAAGCGTTGGAGCCGCTGCCTGCGAGCACCGCCCGTCTGGTCTCGCTGATCAACAACCCGGACTGCGACGTGGACGAGATTTCCAAGGTGATCGCCTTCGACCAGGCGCTGACCTTGAAGCTGCTTCGCGACGCCAATTCCGCTTTTACATGTACCTTGCTTCAAGTTCACCATGCGGAATTGGGCGGGCTGATCGGGCGTCGGTGGAAACTGCCCGACAACATCGTGCTGGGAATCATGCATCACCACACGCCCGAAGAAGGGGCCGATGTAATCTGCGACGCAGTTTCTCTGGCGAACCTCGCGGCCAAGAAGATCGAGGCTGACCTCGCGAAAAAGCCGTTCACAAATCAACTGGACGTCGGCGTGTCCAAGCGGCTCGGCATCGATCCGGCTAAATTCCAGGAATTGTGTAACCACTGCGCCCAGTTATTCCAAAAGGTCGCCGCGCTCTACGGGGTCAGTTAACGTCTGGCCGAAGGTAGGGCAGGCTTCCAGCAGCCTGCCAGTGGGAGAATGGACATTTTCGGCCATGAATCCCAAGGGATTCTCGACCGAATGATTGCGATTAAGTTTACGAAGAATCCAGGGGCGTGGATTAATGGATTCGGGATCAACCCCAGCCCGGCATTGCACATCTCGGACGACTTTGATTGCGGCCACGCTCGTGCCTGTCATCCTGAGCGCGTGATGGACTCGAACCGGAAGCAGCGCCTCAAAAACCTCGTTGGCACACTGGTTCTGCTGTGCTTCCTTTGGGCTGTGCTTCGCTGGTTTGAGTACAGCCAGGTTTATCACCCTCACAAAAAGCTGGAGCAATCGGGCGCAGCTTTGGGACGTCCCTGGGAAAACGTCTTTTTCGAGGCATCCGACGGCGTCCGGCTCAACGGCTGGTTCTTTCCGGCGGATGCGAACTCCCCACGGCGTCAGTGGGCCGTTCTGCTCTGCCACGGGAATGCGGGAAACATCAGCCATCGCTTCGCTTACTTCGAGCTGCTCATTGAACTCGGCGTCAACGTTTTCGCATTTGATTACCGAGGTTATGGGGCGAGCGAAGGCAGGCCGTCCGAAGAAGGAACCTACGCCGACGCCCTGGCAGCCCATCGATGGCTGCAGGAAAAAGGCTTGGCGGCGGAGAAAATCCTGGGGCTTGGTGAATCGCTAGGCGGTGCCATCGCGGCAGAACTTGCGGTGCGGGCCCCGCTGGGCGGGATTATCCTGCAAAGCACGTTCAGCAGTGTGCCCGACGTGGGCGGGGAGCTTTTTCCCTGGCTGCCCGTCCGATGGATCAGCACGATTCACTACGACGTTCCCGCGAAGCTGGCCCGAATCAAAACGCCGGTGCTTATTCTGCACAGCCGGGAGGACTCGCTCATTGGATTTCATCATGCGGAAAAGAACTTCGCGGCAGCCAGCGAGCCGAAATTCTTGCGTGAACTGGCCGGCGACCACAATGAGTCCTTGGTCACGGATGCCGAACGCTACCGCAGATACGTGGACGAGTTCTTGAGGTTAATCGAAAGTCGTTCCGAAATGCGGAGGTGAGGAAACTTGAACTTTGAACTCAACCCGGCGGCCAGCTCATGGGACGCCCGCCCAGGATGTGGCAGTGCAAGTGTGGGACGGATTCGCCGCCATGGGGACCGTTGTTGATCACGAGCCGATACCCGGATTCCTTGAGGCCAAGGCTGGCGGCGACTTCCGCGGCCTTCAGCAGCAAATGTCCCAGAACGGCGTGATCGGACGGCGCGGCTTCCGCAATACGCGGGATCGGTCTTTTGGGAACGATGAGGACATGGGTTGGAGCGACCGGCTTGATGTCTCGAAACGCCACCACAAGTTCGTCTTCAAACACGATCTGCGCGAGGATTTCACGCGCAGCGATTTTCTCGAAAAGGGTTTTGCTCATGCGGGATGGCTAAAATACCACCAACCGGCACGACGAAGCGGGCGCCTCGGTTTCCAGACAATCCCTGAGATAATCGACAATCTGGTCGTGCAACGCCTGGCAGCGTCCGCTCCAGCGTTTGGCGCCGAGAAGGCCTTTCACACATCCGCGAAGACCCTCGAATTTCAGGACGCTGGGCGACTTCGCCAATCTTGCGCTCAATTCCTGGCGGATCGTTGAGAAGAAAGCCAATTCAAACCCCGCGCCACAATGCGAGGCGAGGGCGCCCAGATCAGCGGTTTCCGTTTTCGAGGCGGATTGGGTTTGTGCTGCGGAGGAACCCAATTTCAATCCCACGGCTTGGAGAACCTGTTCAAGAGCGTTGGCGAATTCGGCGACCGAGATGGATTGCCGTCCCAGGTCATGCTTGAAGTAGTGCAACACCGCGGCCGTCGCGTGGCGAATCACTTCCGGATCAACCGCCGAACCTTCCGTATCCACCAATTGAATCGAGAAAAGATCGGGCAAACACGGAATGAAATCCCCGTCCAGCGTTTGGAGCAGCAGGCAATCTCGGTGCAGTTGTATCACATCAACTCCTCAAGCTTCTTGACTTCCTGGACAAACTCGGTCGCCTCTTGGAATCGACGGTAAACGCTGGCGAAGCGGACGTAAGCGACCTGGTCGATCTGCCGGAGGCCCTCCATCACCCGTTCGCCGATGGCCATGGAAGGAACCTCCCGGTCGTATTTCGTGTTGATCTCATCCACGATCCGGTCCACCAATTCCTCAATCACTTTGGGCGAAACCGGACGTTTCTGGCAGGCTTTCCTCAGCCCGGAGAGCAACTTGTCGCGTGAAAACTCTTCGGATCGCCCATCGCGTTTCACCACCATGAGCTCCTCGTGCTCGATCTGCTCGTAGGTCGTGAAACGGTAACCGCAAGCCAAGCACTCCCGACGTCGACGAATCGTCAAGCCACCACGAGCCGTACGGGAGTCGATCACTTTGTCTTCTTCACATCCGCATTTGATGCATCGCATAGGTGACGCGAACTACCACCCGCTGTGGACGGAGGATCAATACCACACTAAATGTTGTGGCGTCAAATGGATTTCTGGCGCGCGCGCCAGAGGCGCCAGAGGCCCCGGACGGTAGGGCCAGCCTCCCCAGCGAGCCGATTCGGACGTGTTCCGCGTGCGTTGATCCAGGCCAAACTTTCAACCCTCGCGAATCAAGCCCCGCCTTCGGCCTGACCGTAGCAGCCGCCTTTGACTTCGGACTATCAGAGCTATCGAGCGGTCGTCGAGAACGCGAAGGATCTCCCCAAGTTATCCGGGGTGATCAAGCAGTTGCTCGACATGATCAAAAACCCGACCAACAGCGCCGCGGACGTGGGCCAACTGATCAGCCAGGACGTCGCGCTGGCGAGCCTGACTTTGAAGCTGGTCAACAGCCCGTTCTACGGCTTCTCTCAAGAAGTCCACAGCATCACACATGCGATCGTGATCATGGGATTCAGCCGGGTGAAGAATCTGGCGTTGGCGGGTTCCGTCTTGCGTTCGTTCAAGCCCACGCAAACTGAAGGATTCGATTATTACGGATTCTGGGAGCACTCCATGGCCACGGCGATCACCGCCGAAACCCTGGCGCAGGCGATCGATTCCGATTACAGCGATGAGGCCTTCATCTCCGGATTGCTCCACGACCAGGGCAAGCTGATCTTCGTCCGCTATTTCCCGGACGAATTCGCCAAAGTCCTCAAGCTCATCGACCGGCAGCAAATCACGATGCGCGAGGCGGAGCAACAGGTGCTGGGCTTCGACCACTCGCACATTGGAGGCTGGCTTGCCGAAAAATGGAGTTTTCCCGAACACCTCTGCCTGGGCATCCGCATGCACCACGCCCCGCTGCTGGCCCGGCAGCATCGGCAATTGATCTGGATCGTTCACACGGCGGACATTCTGAGCCGCGCGCTTTGCATCGGGGCCGGAGGCGACCCGTTCATTCACGAATTGCCGGAGTACGTCTGGAAGCAACTGCGCCTCACTCCCGAACTGGTCCGCAACGTTTTCGAAAGCGTATTGAGCGGGATGGCCCGGGCGGGTGATTTTTTGGAGTTGATCCGGAACGGGTGATTTCAGGAGAGGATTCCATGAACCGAAGCACGCCTCTGGCTCCTAATCTTAATCTTAATCTTTTCCTCCAGTCGGAGAGTAAGATTACGATTAGGAGTAGGATTAGGAGTGCCGGCGGCAACGGGTGCGAGGTGAGTTCATGAATGGGGACATCGCCACTCCCGCATCCGCTGTGGCAGACGAGCACGCCCTCTTCCTGGACATCCTGGAGAGCGTCCCGCAGGCGATTTTTGCGGTCGCCCATGATGGACGCGTCCCGACCTGCAACCGCAATGCGGAATTCATGTTCCACCTCCAACGGGCCGAAGTGACGGATCGCAACTACCAGGACGCCCTGCCTTCCGTGTTGGCCGAGGCGATGACCCGCTTGATGCACTCTGCTGCAAAGGGCGGCGAACTGCTGGACGGGGAGTTCGATTTTTCGCTCGACCGGCGCACCAAACTGCCGCTCGGCATCAGCCTTTGTCCCATGCGCGACCGGGAGGATCGCCCCGGCGGCTTCGTGTTCGTCATCCGTGACATGAGTCTCCGCCACGAAGCGCAACACCTCCGCCGGCTTCATCAAATGAACCTGGAGTTCGTCCACACCATCTCGCACGAGATCAAAGCGCCGCTGACCACGATCCAGTTGGGCGCGGGCGATTTGCTCTCACAACGCGCGGCCTGGAATGACGACTGTCTCACCACGCTGCAGTTGATCGATGACGCCGCGCGGCGCATCCAGGGATTGGTGAACGATTTCCTGGATGTGGCGAAACTTGAGAGCGGACGAACCGATCTGGAAACCGAGTTGGGCGATCTGGGTAGGCTTGCGAAGAAACTTGTGGACAGCTTCCACCACGTTCAAAAGGCCGACATCCACCTGGAAATCGATCCCGCTCTGCCCCCGGTCAAATTCGATCCCAGACGAATTCATCGAGCGCTGGAGAACCTCGTCATCAATGCCATCAAATACTCTCCGCCCCCGGCTAAGTGGTCCGTTTCGTAAATACGCTCACGTTCGTTGCGCCCAATTTGGCCTGGGGCAAGGCGCGACGAGCGAGCATCCCCCGCCAGTGGGGCTGTGACCGAGGAGCAACGCAGCCCCAGGCAAAATTC
>Ga0194120_10004287_pt1 | contig 22209 bp, 19 predicted proteins | sample TA2MahCa65mmetaG_FD_148642 | JGI IMG/M metagenome (GOLD analysis project Ga0194120, IMG submission 148642) | Freshwater microbial communities from Lake Tanganyika, Tanzania - TA2015019 Mahale Deep Cast 65m | ecosystem: Environmental > Aquatic > Freshwater > Lake | place: Tanzania: Lake... | reverse complement strand
TCGTTCGAACAAAAACGGAGGACCGTAGCGAGAGGAGAAAAATTATGCCGCGCAATCATCGAGCTTTTCCCCGCAAAACCGGGGAGTCGTCACGGCCACTCGGCATATCGGGCAACGTGGCAGAATATGTTTTATCCCGAGATCGGGATAAGACATATTCGCGCGGGGTGATATCGCAGGAAAGATCGCCCCATTCCGAGGACGGGATTTCCGCAAGGCGGCGCTCCATCAAGGCTTCGCTGGTCGAGACGATCTGGATGACCGCCGCGTGCCCGGCCTCCAAATCCCTTTCGATCGACGCGATCAGGCTTGGGACCTTCATCGCCGTGATCAGATGATTGAAAAAGCGCTGCTTGTTGGACTCAAACGCCGAGCGCGCCGCGGCTTTGGCGTTGCGATTATAGGCTTTACCGCCTTCGCCGGTGATGTTCGCGGCTTCCAGCGCCGCGTTGAGATTATTGTGGATGATCTCGAAGGCGCCCGCATAGGCGTCATAGATGCGGATCTGCTCCGCCGAGAGTTGGTGCTCCAGCATCTCGACCTCGACGCCGGCATAGGAGAGGGCGCGCGAGGCATAGAGACCGAGCGCTTTGAGATCGCGCGCCAGCACCTCCATGGCGGCGATGCCGCCCGCTTCCATCGCCGCGACAAAATCGGTGCGCGTCACGAAGGGCATGTCGGTCGAGCCCCACAGACCGAGACGCGTTGCATAAGCGAGATTGGCGACCGTCGTCGCCCCGGTCGCCGAAACATAGAGGACGCGCGCGCCGGGCAGGGCGTTCTGTAATCTTAAACCAGCTCGGCCCTGCTGCGAGGCGGTCTTCTCGCCGCGCTCGCCCTTGTCGCCAGCCGCATTGGCGAGCGCATGCGCCTCGTCAAAGACGATGACGCCGTCGAAATCGGCGCCGAGCCAATCGATGATCTGCGCAAGGCGCGAAGCTTTCACCGCGCCGTCCCGGCCCTGGCGCTCATCCGAGCGCAGGGTTGAGTAGGTCGTAAAGAGTATGCCCTCAGAAATCTTGATCGGCGCGCCCTGCTTGAAGCGGGACTGCGGGACGATCTGCAATTTCTCCTGCCCAAGCGCCGCCCAGTCGCGCTGCGCGTCTTCCAGCAGCTTGTCGGATTTCGAGATCCAGAGCGCCTTGCGACGGCCTTTTAGCCAATTGTCGAGAACGACGCCCGCGACTTGGCGACCTTTTCCGGCGCCGGTGCCATCGCCAAGGTAGTAGCCGCGGCGAAAGCTGACCGCCTTCTCGGCGTCGTCCGGCGCGGCGGAGACCGCATCAAAACTTTCATTGACGAGGAAAGCGCCGGCGAGAAGGGCGCTATGGGCTTCGCCGGCATAGATGACGCTCTCGAGCTGCGCGTCGGACAAAAGCCCGGACGCAATAACGCTCATTGGCAGATGCGGCCGATAGGAGGGTTTAGGCGGCGCGACCGACGCCATGGCCGCGGATTGGACGAGCACCGTCGGATGCGGCTTCGCGCCCTCAATTGCAATCGACTGCACCGCATAGGGCTCATAGAGCCCGGCGCTGAGCGCGTCGCCCTCGGGCGCTTTCCAGTCGCGACACTCATAGGCGACTTCGACGATCTCGGAAGAAGCGCACGGGGCAGGGGAGGGAAGAGCGACGGCGTTGCGATGCGCAGAAGCGATAAACGCGGGACGCGACGCAACGGGGCGCGTTGCAATGAGTGGCGTGAAGGGTTTGGCGATCGAACCCATGCCGCCCTGGACCGACGCCTCACCATTGCCAACAGCGGCAGCAAGAGACGCGCGCGGCGGAACCTCGCGCTCCACAAGCGCGAGCAGTTCCGAAATGTTGGCAACCGGACCGAAGCCAGCGACAAACGCCTTCGGGTTCTCCGCAGGCGTTTTATCGAAGACCGAAAGCCGGCTCTCGACGTTCGTTCCATGCCGCGCGAAAAATCCTCGCTCGAGGGAAGCCGTGAAGATGAGCCGGCCCTGTTCCTGCAAACGTTCGAAACTTCCACGCCAGCTGTTCGATGTTGGCGCGAAACTCTCGCCGGTGATGGCGACAAGCCGTCCGCCATTTTGAAGGCGCGCGAGAGAAGCGCGGATATGATCGAACGTTGCCGCAGCGTGCCGCCCTTCGATCAAGGGCGACGCGGAGAAGGGCGGGTTCATCAATACGACGCTGGGAACCAGATCGGCACCCAGACGATCATGCAGCTGCGCGCCGTCGATGCGACTGAGCCGCGCTTGGGGAAATAAACGTTTCAGGAGATCGGCGCGCGTCTCTCCCCATTCGTTGAGGATGAGCCTCGCGCCGGCGCGTTCGGCAAAGATCGCCAGCATCCCCGTGCCGGCGGAGGGTTCAAGCACGATCTCGCCCGGAGTGATCCCCGCCGCGAGACTCGCGACATAAGCGAATTCCAGCGGCGTCGAAAATTGCTGTAGCGCCTGGCTTTCTTCCGAGCGGCGCGTTTCGCTCGGCAGCAGCGCGCCGATTTTCGAGAGCATGGCGAGAATCCGCGCCGGATTGTTTTCGGCCCGCGCAGCCATTGCCGGAGCATAACGGCGCAGGAACAGAACCTGCGCCGCCTCCACCGCCTCATAGGCGTCCTTCCAGCTCCAGGCCCCTTGCGCGTCGCTGGCGCCAAAAGCAGCTTCCATCGCCGCGCGCAGGGCAGGGGCGTCGATGACGCGTCCCTTCGCAAGATGCGTGACGAGCGTCTGCGCCGCCATCATCAGCGCATGCGGCTTGTCTGTCGAAATGAAGGAAAGTTCGGATTGTTGGCGGGGCGTAGCGGCGAGGATCGGGCTCATCAATTGTCTCCGGGATTGTGACCGGCCCGGGGACGCTCTCTCTTTCCGCTTCCCGGGCTCGCCCTCCCGGCCAAGCCCTTTTCCTCTTTCCCCCTCAGCCTCTCCCGCACGCCCGCCATTTGACGGCGAGCGGCCCGAACATCGCGCTGATGCGCGATAAATCTCCGCTCATCACCGCTCGCACATAGCCTGCCAGCGCCGCCGGCTCACCCAGCAGCGATAACGGCGCGAAATGATTTCTGCCGCCCTCATAGTCGCGCCGGCCGTTGCAGGAACGGATCAGCACGCCGCTATCCGCGCCGGTCGCGGGCTGCGAAATCTGGATATAGATGCGCTCGTCATGCAAAATGATTTCGCCGCTGACCGCGACGCCGCCTTCGCAAATTCGGATGGTGTATGAATCTGACGGCAGCCGCAGCTCTCTTGCGAGCGCACTTAAGGCGGCGCGTCCTTTTGCATGAAACAGTTTTTTCTGGGCGCCGTCATAGGCGCAGCGCTGATACCAATCGAACATTGTTATCTCCAAAACGAGAAGAGCCCGCCGGTGGGCGGGCTTGTTGTGAATGGGAAAGGTTTTGACGGGCGCCGGACTATTCGGCGGCCTCGGGGACTGTTCTTTCCGTCTCGCCCCCGGCGAGAAAGGCGGGAAGGTCATCATCAGATGCCACTGCCGCTTCCTTGTCGCTTTCCCCGAGCGTCGCGTCGATCGCTACGGCGTCGACATTCTGCGTTCGCAAGTCTTCGGGCAGCCAGAAACTGCCGTCGAGCAGGCGCTCGGCTTCCGCGGCCATGTCCGTCTTCTTCAAATGGTCGATCATTTGCGCCGTCGCCTCGCCTTTCGCTTCGCGGACGGCGGCAAGAATCTGCGCCTTCGTCACCTTCCCAAAATAGCTCTCGACCGTTGGGGTCCAAAAGTCCCGCATGTCGAGCGCGAGATGGTCGGCGAGGCGGTCGGCGTGATCGAAAGCGGCGCTGCGCCGCTCATGCGGAAAATATAGCGCATTGATGCCAAAGCCGACGCAGAAAGCAAAGAGCGCCGCGCGATCTTCAGCGCTTTGCGCAATGAGCCAGCCCCAGAGTTCGGCGGGATTTTGCGGCAACCGCAATTGCCATTTCCCGAACGCCTCCTGCAGGGAAGTCGTCGCCGGCGCGTCGCCGACGCCCGGCGCATGAGACCCGATCGGCGCGCTGCGCAGCGTGAGATCGAGACAGGAATGCTGCGCCGATCCATAGAAGATTGTGAGCGCCAGCGCATGAGTCGCCGCGAGAAACGCGGCTTCGGGATCAGCCGACAGTTTTGCCCGCAGCGCGATCGTGCGATGGGCAGAGAGTTCCGTGCGCAGGCGATCAGACAGTTTTGGAGAGCCTTCGGCCTCGTCGGCTTCGCCTGGCGAAACAGCCTCCGTTGACTCGCTGTTGGGAGCTGAACGAGCTTCGCCAGACCCGGAGCGCCGAGAATTCTCGTCGTCTTGTTGTTCGATCGACGCCTCGTCCTCGGGCCGCACATAACCTCGGTCGATTTTCAGCGCGCCATTGGAGTCGATACTGACGAAAACGCCGCCGCGCGCCCTGTCGGCCGGATCGAACATCGCCGGCCGCTGCTCGATGGCGTCGATGATTTCTTCGAGTTCGCCCATTCGCCGGTCGATGTCTTCCGGAAGCTCGTCGGATCCGGCGTGCTCGTCCGAAAGCGCATCATATTCTTCGAGAGCTGCATCGTAGCGTTCCTTTTCCTCGTCCGAAATCTGCGGCGGCGTAAACGGCAAGCGACGAAAACCGTTCGTATGGCCATAGGGGAATTCGATCGCGAATTCCGACCACTTCCACCCCTCGGCGCGAAGCTCGTCCGCGGCTTTCGCGAGCTTTTCCCGCGCGAGACGGTCGAGCAGCGCAACATCCTGTAGCCAGCCACCCTGATCGTGCTGAAAGAGATCGCGCAAGATGACGCCGCCCGCCGCCTCATAGGCTTCGACGCCGACGAAGACGGCGCGCTTGTCCCCCGCCTTGACCGCGCCTTCGGTCAGCATGCGCCGGATCGTGTAAGGCTCCTTATTGTAGGAACGCCCGAGACTCTCCCACACCGCCTCCTGCCGCGCATGATCATCGCAGACGCAAAAGGCCATGAGTTGCTCGAGGCTCAATTCCTCGGCGACGTAAAGGGCAAGAAGCTTCGGGCTTGCCGCTGCAAGTTTAAGGCGCTGGCGCACGATTTGCGCCCCGACGAAAAACCGCGCGGCGATTTCGTCAATGCTGAGGCCTGCGTCCTGCAGATTCTTGAACGCCCGGAATTGATCGAGCGGATGCAGCGCTTCGCGCATCGTATTTTCCGCGAGGGAATCCTCCTCTTCGATCCCTTCCGTCTTCACAATGCAGGGAACTGGCGCGATCTTCGCAAGGCGCTTCTGCTTGACGAGGAGTTTAAGCGCCGCGAGCCGTCGCCCGCCCGCGCTCACCGCGAATTTTCCAGTTTCCTCGCCTTCGCCATCCAGCACAGGCCGCACGCTCAGCGACTGCAACAATCCCCGGCGGGCAATGTCCTCCGCCAGATCTTCGACGCTCACCCCCGCCTTGATCCGTCGCACATTGGCGTCGGACGCCACGAGCCGATCCAGCGCGATATCCTTGGCTCCCACAAGCGCAATCTTCGACATGTTCAATCTCCGCGACGGGCCGGCGAAAGCCTTTCTCTCGCCTTTTTTCCCTGTCGCGAAGCCCGAAGGGCCCTCTCCCTCTTAGCCAACGGGGCCAAGTTTCTCGCGCTTTCGCGCTATCCCGCACATTTGTCACAATATCCTTTCGTATCCGATCCGGTGCGCATCGGCGCATAACAATTAAAGATACGTCGCAATCTCAATTGGTTGGCGCTTTCCCACCCCGAGTTCAACCGACATAGTCCCCTCTCGGCACCTTCTCATAAAAGGTTCTGTATGCTCTTGTTCGTCGCCTTCCGAAGGTGCTGCCTCCCTGATTCGAGCGCAAGTTTATGCAGACGATCCTTCTCGCGCTTATCGATTATGTGTCGGAGACGCGGAGTCTCGACGCTCAGCCCTCGTCGACTGAAAACACCTTCTATCCGGCCATTAAGAACCTCATTGCGGCCGTCCTCAAGGAGCGGCTCCTTCCCTTCGAGGTTCGCGTCAACACGTCCGAGGCCAAGGGCAAAGCCCGCGACATGCCGGACTTCGTTCTCGGCGACGACAAGATGTTTGCCGGCGTCTATGGCGAGGTGAAACGTGCCAATGTCGCGCTTGAAGACCTCGCGGTTTCGACGGAACAGAACGATCAGATCGGCCGCTATCTCGCGCAGACAGGCGTCGTCCTTCTCTCGAATGTTCGCGGCTTTGGCTTGCTTGCCTGCGTTCCGGGCTACGAGCGCCCGAAGAGCGGCGCAGTTCCGCCCGAGAAGCGCGCGCTCATCAAGACCGTCGAACTTTGGGGCGCCGTCGCGGGGGCCGGACCGCGCGCCAAGGTCGACGACGGCGCCGTCGCCGAACTGCTGGAAATTGTCGAGCGCTCCGTCACGGACTACGCCCCGCTCGCCAACCCGGCCGATCTGGCAAAAGTGCTGGCGCGACAAGCGCGCGACGCGAAGGACCAGCTACCCGAGGATCTAAAGGCCGTGAAGCCGCTCCTCGACGACTACCGTCAAGCGCTCGGTCTCTCCTTCAACATCGATGACGAAAAGGGAGATCGGTTCTTCCGCTCCTCCCTCGTCCAGACTGCGTTCTATTCGCTCTTCGCCGCCTGGGTGCTGTGGGACAAGGCGGCCGTCGCCGACGCGCGGTTCGAAATCGACGACGCCCACGCCTATCTGCCAATCCCGTTTCTTGACGCGCTACTTCACGACATTCGCCACCCCAAGCGGCTGAAGGCGCTCGGACTCGAAGACCATATCGCTCGCGCTATAGCGACGCTGAACCGCGTCGACCGTCCGCTGTTTCGAGCGCGCATGACGTTCCCGACCATCGACGAACAGACCTCGGCGGCGGCGATCACCTATTTCTACGAACCCTTCCTCGAGGCCTTCGACCCCAAGCTCCGCGAGGATCTCGGCGTTTGGTATACGCCGCCGGAAATCGTGCGCTATCAGGTGCGCCGCGTTCACCACATCCTGAAAAAGGAACTGAAGCGCCCGCGCGGTCTCGCAGACCCGGAAGTCGTCGTTCTCGATCCCTGTTGCGGAACCGGCGCCTACCTTCTGGAAGTCGCGCGCTGTATAGCGGAAGAGTCCAAGGCGGATGGCGACGAGGCCGGCATCGGCCTGGAGCTTGCGCGCGCTTTTCATGAGCGCGTGATCGGTTTCGAAATCCTCACTGCGCCCTTCGCGGTCGCGCAACTGCAACTCTATCTCCTGCTCGACAGCCTCGGCGCAAAGCCGGATGCCGACAAGCGCCTCATGATATTTCTCACCAACTCTCTGGCGGGTTGGCGTGACAGCGGCGATATCAAACTCAGCTTCCCGGAGATGCGCGACGAGTTTGACGCGTCACAGGAGGTCAAGCACAAGGCAAAAATCATCGTCGTCATTGGCAATCCGCCGTATGACCGCTTCGCCGGCGCCACGCAGGACGACGAAGCCGAACTCGTCGCTCATTACAAGGGCATCGAACTCGTCGATGACGTGGACGCCAAGACCAAACAGGTGAAGCGCAACGAATTTGGTCGACCGAAAAAGAAGCAGCGGGGGCAAAGCGCGCTCTATCTTGACTACGGAGTGCGCAAGCAGCTTCTCGACGATCTTTACATCCGCTTCTTCCGCCTTGCCGAGGAGCGCATCGGCGAAGCAGCGGAGTTCGGCGTCGTATCCTACATCTCCAACTCTTCTTATCTGACCGGACGCTCGCATCCGATCATGCGCAAATCGCTGCTGTCGAACTTCCACCGGATTTGGATCGACAATCTGAACGGCGACAAATATCGCACGGGCAAGCTCATTCCTGCCGGGCTGCCCGGCGCGGGGACGGCCGACCAGAGCGCCTTCACGACCGAGATGGACCCGCGCGGCATTCAGCCGGGGACCGCGATCGTCACGCTGGTGAAGCGCGCGGAAGCCAGGACCGCGCCGACGAAGGCGGAGGTGTCCTACCGCGACTTTTGGGGATCGGCGAAAAACAAGCGCACCGACCTGATCGCCGCCCTGCCTACGGGCGTCGGAAAGGCGTCGACGCCCTACGAGACGATCAAGCCGACGCTCGAAAACCGCTGGCGCCTGTCGCCGACGATGGTTGAGGGCGGATACGAGGCGTGGCCCGCGCTGGACGAGTTGTTTCCCACGTCCTTTCAGGGCGTGAACCACAATCGGGGCATTGACGGCTCGGTCATCGATTCGTCGAAGGCCGAGCTTGAGCAGCGCTTTCGAATATACATCGGCTCTTCAACATTTATCGAAGCACAAAAACGTTTTCCCGCGCTGGCGCCCGAAAAGGGCGAAGACCGCAAAAACGCAATAGCCGGTTATGATCCTGAATCGGTCTGGACCGATATGAAGTCAATCGGCTTCGATCGCTCCAAAATTTCGGACTTCCTCGCGTTCCCCTTCGACCAGCGCTTCATCTATTATGAGTTGGGAACGAAGTTGCTGAATCGACCGCGACCTGAGTTCGCGGCGAACCGTAGCGACAATGAGTTCCTCCTGACGGTCCCAGAACCTCGCAAGGCGAGTGAGACTCGTCCGATCTATTCCTCGACGCTCGCCAACCTACACGTCCACGAGCGCGGGTCCGTCGTATTCCCGCGCGAAACACGCGGCGACGACCTTCTCTCGGATCGGGACGCCAATGTCGGCGAGAAAACTTGGCGCGCTCTGCGCAAGCATTTCCGGCTAAAAGGCGAACGCCGTGACGATGACGCGCGCGATTTTGTCGGCAAGCTGTTCCGCGTCGGCTTTGCGATCCTCCATGCGCCGGCCTATCAGGCCGAGCACAAGAGCGCGCTCTCGGCCGACTGGGCGCATCTGCCCATTCCGAAGGAAGGAAAGCTCTTCGCGCGACTCGTCGACAAAGGTGAACAAGTGACGCGACTTCTCGATGCCAATCGCGACGCGCGCGACGTGATCGAAGCCGTTCTTGGCCGCGAGCCGGCCGCGCTGCTTGGCCCGCTGAAGCGCAGCGACGGCGGAAAACTCCGCCCCGCCGACCTGAGAATCTCCGTCACCTATTGGAGCGGCGGCAAGGGCCGATGGAAGTCCCGCCCCTTCGGCGTGGACGAGGCACCGCTGGACGCTTGGGGCGACGGCGTGTGGGGAGACCAGACGGGCGATCTCTACATCAACGACGAAGCCTTCTTCGCCCATGTGCCCGAAGCCGTCTGGACTTATCAACTCGGCGGATATCCCGTGCTAAAGAAATGGCTCGGCTACCGGCAAGCCGATCGTCGTGACGACGGGCCGCTCGCCGACGACGAACGCAAATGGTTCCGCCAGATCGTCCAACGCATTGCCGCGCTTCTCGCGCTCGGCGCTGAGCTCGACGCTCTCTATCAGTCGGTGGCAGCGAATGCATTCACCGCTGCGGAGTTGGGGATAGAACGGTGATTTTCCTGCCGACCCCGTTAGACATAAAATTTGAACGGTTGACGCTCTGCGCCGGTTGCGCTTCCCATCGTCAGCACCTCTCCGACTTTGTCCGCAAAACGAATGGTGACCGGAAGGCCGTCACTGAAGTTGCAGGCATTGTAATTGATCTTTGTAAGACCCAAGATATCAGCCAGCACGACTTCAATATTCGGAAACTCGCCGCTCGCGCGAAGCACAGTCACAAACAGCGGATTCGGCGTTTCAGGACCGATATAGGTATCAATCCGTGGCGCATATCCCGATGTCCAGAAAAAGGCATCCTTGTCGCCGAGTCGAATCGCAGTACCACGCAGGCACGGATAATCGCCATCCCGGAAAAGCTTCATCTCCCCATGTGTTGAACGGATGCGCACTCCAACAATATTTGTTCCTGACGGCGCGGCGTTGCTGAATGCGTCCCATTCGACATCGTTGAATTTAGTGCGACCGTGAATGAAAAGCTCCTTGGGATAGTCGCCAAAGCGCTGCTTATATGTTTCAAGCACGGTTTTGATGAGGGCCCCGGCCGCCTGGTCGTTGAGGTGAAATTCCTTCTCCTCAGTCTGCCACGGCCCGTTAGCCCCGCGGAACACAACGCCGTCACCTTCACTCAAAAACATCTGCGCCGCGCAGCAGGCATGATTCTGCGGATGATTTGGCAAGAGCTTAAAGACCAATCCGACATAGCAGACGCCCGGGCGCATGGCAGCAATCTTCCATGGCGGCTCAGCTTGGGTCTTATAATAGAGGCCTGTCGCGAGGTTCCAGGCGACGGTTGCCGAATCTTGTGTGCCGCGCTTCGGATATCCCGCCTTGTTCAGGAATTCTGTTGGAGCGAGAGTTGTCTCACGAACGAGCTGAGACGCCATGCCGAGCTTCAATAGTTTCGCCTTGATCTGGCGATGAAAGTCCGGGATATCGTCGAACACCGCCTCAAGCGAGTCATCGATAATTCCCGCTAAGAGCGGAAGATCGGCGCGTCCCTTTTGACGCTTGGAGATCTCTCCTTTGACGAGTTCGATCTTTCGGCGCTGACCCGCAACCGGGCGGCACGTTTCGAACACGATCTCTGGCACGACGAATATCCAGACGTCGATCGTCCGCTCCTCGTTCTTCACATGTCGTTCGATGAGATCAATGAAGAGCTTGGTTGTCGCGGCGACCGCCTCATGATGGTTTTCGATTGCCGTCGCTTGCCTGATCACGGCAGCTTCAAGTTCGTAGGTAATTAACGTGGACGGATCCACGCGGATGCCGAACGCCTCCTCCAGGCCCGGAAAAGCCGACAAGTGCAGCCGGAACTCTTTGTCGCGTTTGCCGCGCAGCGGAATCGCAACCGGAGCGCTGATCGCTCCAAACCAGCAACGAAGGTAGTCGAGACCTCGCTTTGTGCCAACCGCTCCGACCGTGATCTGGGCTCGGTCAGGTGCTGTGGCTGGTCCATAGAGCGTTAGTCCATCCTTTGGGTGGTCAGAAGTCTGTCCGTGCCCAAACCCGAGTAACGGTTCGGACACATATAGGACGGGAAGCGATTGTTCGGGGAAGCTGATCAAACGTCCTCATCCTCGTAATGGCCGCCCAAGGTCGTAACGTCGAGCTCCTCGGCATCTTCGCCAAGCCGGCTGGTCTGACGAGCGGTGACGGGCGCTGTAAACTGGACCGGCATGGCGTCGATCGTGATGCTGCCGCCAGACCCGACTGCCAAATCCACATAGGGGCTATCGCCTGCCAGCAGTTCCATGAAAGCCATCACACGCCCGTGCCAGGCTTTGTTCCGCCAGCCGGAACAGACTGAACGGCGTATGCGGAACTGAGTTCTCTTATCGGGAATGACGATGGGTTTGTTGCGCTCACCTAGTTCAGAGAATAGCACACGGCCTTTGAGGCGCATGTGCGGATAAGGAAATAGGCTCGGAATAACACTGACGCCATATTCCCAAATTTTTTTGCGGGCAACGCCTCGTAACATGGAGTTACGCCGCTCGCCCTGGCGACCCCATGATACGCGTTGTTTGAGACGCAGTTTGTCCTCTCCGACATGGAACGACAATCCGCTTGAAAACGTGTGAGCAAAAAGGCCTTCTCGCGCGCAATGTTTCTCCCACCCCTGTCGCAGGATGTTGACCATCATTGCTTTGGCTTCTCGCTCTTCGATGCCCGCGTCCGATGATCCGCTTACAATAAATTCGAGGACAGCAAATTCGCGCTGGGTGCTGAACGGTCCTATCTGCTCGAAGTGTTCCTCCATATCGAGCGGGCTGGCAAAGGTCAGGAAGCCGTCGCTAAATTCAACCATCGGGAATTCGCAAGATGCGCCAAGTTTGCGGAGCAGAGCTTCGTTGACACGGTTGCGCGGTACGAGATGGCGCAACGTATCTGGCATACCTATGATTCGTAGCCAATTAGAAGTTAGCACTTCGGGAGTCTGTTCGATTTCGACAGCGTGTCGACGAAGATGAGCATACCATTCAGGCTGGATCGCGCCGCCGCTGACCTTGGGCACATGCTGCCGATCAAGCGACTTGAGGAGATTTGCCAGTCCCCGGGACCAGCCGCCCTCGAAGTCGACATATTGCAAACCGCCGATGCCGAAGAGTTTATGGAATTTTCGAAGCTTCAGGGGGATGATGAAGTTGGCATCCTGAAGCTGCTTCGTCAGGTCTTCCGCGATTGCGATCTCCTCACGAACGCCGCGTCTTGAGAGCGTTTCATCACTGCAACACAGCAGCATCTTAATGGCGCGCGTCTGAAGCGCCGTAGTGAGTTTTCCGCGCCATTCGTCGCCCGCGTCCAAATCGAAAATGTCAGCAAAGACCTTAAACCCAGCGGCCTCAAGACGAGGGGCGAGCCAAAGCACGAACTGGTCATCGCCAGGAGTCGCTTTGGAAATGAAGATCAGGTCACGCGCGACCGGCTCCGTCACTTTCGCCTCTCCAGCCCTCAACCGCAAGCTTCAGGGACTCGCATGACAACATCTTGCATGACGCCGTGGTGTTAGAGCAGCGCGGAAAATTGCTCCAATTCAGACGCGGTGGCGACGAGGCCTTGGCGTGTCAAAATCGCGAGATAATCCTCGACTGAATATGACGGTTTTTGTAGCCGCGCCCTCACCTTGCGGACCGCTCCACAGAAGATTCCTGGAGCCAGGTCGAGCTGATTGCAGAGGAACTGGTCGGGATGCTCGGCGTCGATCCCATAAGGGGCGAGCAAAGTTTCCGGAAAATGCCGCAAATTCTGAGTCACGATAACGTCGCAGCGACCGGTGATTGCCGCGGCAAAGATGTGGCGATCATTCGCGTCGGGTAGCTGCAAAGACGAAACGAGCGTCTCATAGCCCGTTACGAGACAATCCCGGACATTTTGGTCCATCAGTGCTCGCGTTCGCTCAAGCGCCGCCCAGTCGCGACTTGGCTCATTACGTAATAGCGCTTCGATCCATTCGCGATGAATATCCGCCGTCCATTTCGCGCGAAATAGGTCGGTCACAGCAAGCTGGAGAAAAATATCCCGCATCGGCGCCGGATAAAGCACATTTGCGTCGAGCAAGGCCGTATAGGCGCTCATCAACGGCCGTAGCCCAAGCCGTGCTCCTGGGCTTCGGCGACAAGCCGGTCAAGCACCGCTTCGCGTTCGCCATCGGTCCGTTGTTTGTATGTCATCACATCTTCCATTCGGATGCGACGGTGCTTGCCGACCTTTCGATGAGGAATCGCGTTCGATTCGAGCAGTCCGATAAGATACGGTCGGGAGACATTTAGAAGGTCCGCTGCCTGGACTGTCGTTAATTCAGCGTTCTCTGGAACAACCGTCACGCCGCGGCCAGCCGCCATGGCTTCGAGAATGTCCATGAGCAGAGCCACAGCCCCCGCCGGAAGCTCGATCGGCTGCTCTTGTGCCGCGTCCGTCACCCGGACCGTCAAGGGGCGGTTGCGGCGGGCGAATCGCGATAAATGCCGCCCTGACTCGCGGGCGATCGCTGAATCTTGCGCGGTCGGCGGTAACTGACGATGGGCGACAGACATGTTCACACTCCAAACTTGGTTAAACGCAATATATGAAATAAATGAATTAAACGCAACACCTGACATGACGTCTTATGGTAGCAGCCCCTGCCGCATCGCAAGCGCAACGGCATGGGTGATAGTCGATGCGCCGAGTTTTTGACGCGCATTATCGAGATGAAACTTCACCGTTCGATCGCTTACGCTCATGATCATCGACGTCTCCTCTCTCGTTTTGCCGGATGATGCCCACGCCAAACATTGGCGTTCCCTTTGCGTCAAGGGAGCGTTCGTCTCGATTTCCGATGAGACATCCGAAAATCGCGCATGGACATGCGCGTGACAGGCGACGCTCATCATCTGCAAGATATCTTTTGCGTCTTGAACAATCCGCTCGAGTTCGGACGCGGCTTCGTCCGCGGCAAAACTCAGCATCGCGAAGCGCCCGAAACCTGCCGTTATGGGCGCGGTCACGCCGGCGCGAATGCCGACCGAGAGCGCGTCATTGAAAAATCGGCGCTCTTTAGCGGAACTCGCCGCATTTTGATCCTGGCAATCCCAGAGAAAGGCCGGCCCCGGCATGCGACCTCGCCGAAAGACGGGATCGACGTCCATGTAATTTTCTTCGACATAACGTTCGATCCAATCCCTGGGATAGGACGTGATCACGTTAGGCATGCCCTCGCCGCCGGAAACATAGGCAAACCAGCGAAAGTCCATGCCCTGCGCTGCGCGCTCCGCAACCCGCTGGAATTCTTCTTTGGTCGCCGCCGAATGGAGCCCGTCAATAAATTCGCGACAAGCGCGTTCAAATTTTCTCATCTGGCCTCTCGATGATCCGCCGCCGCAAATCGTCGCGCGAACGAAAGCGAAAAGATCGCTTCGGTTCGCGTATTTGTCGACTATTGGCGGGATAAGGCGACTTTGAGGCGAGACGCACGCCTTTCCACATGCGCCCTGTCCAATTAGACAGCTCATCTTCAAACGACGCTCCTTCATAGCTCGTCGCGATCGCTCACTGTCGACGATTCGGAGTGAGAGCGATCACGGCGCGGAAACTTGCGTCGCGAGAAGTTGAGTCAGCGTCAAAGCGCGTTTCACGATCGACGTAGCCCTCTGCGTCATCGCTCCTTGCTGCAACAGAAAAATTGCACCCTCGGGAATTCGCCTTGGACGCTGTCGCTTTCGCCGATCTCCTCAATCGCTGCGCGCCGGGCGCTCCTCTCGAACCATTGACGGCGATCGTGCGTCAGGCCAGCGGCTTCGAGCCGCTACTGATCACGATTGACGGCAAAAAAGCCATTCCCGTTCAGGCGATGAGTCTCGAAGAAGGCGTGCAGCTTGCGAGCGAAGCGACGGTTTCGGGACAGACTATTCGTATTGGCCTCGCCCAGCTCGATGCGGAAGAGCGCAAGGCGGCAGGCCTCAGCATTTCGGCAAGTTTTGATCCCTGCAAACATGTCGCGGCGCTCGGCGCGCTCTATCAGTCACACCGGCTGACGCTCCAACCGAGGACGCCCAGCAGAACGACAGCCGTCGCACACGTGTCCGTCGAGCCCTTACCCAAAGGATCTCGCCTGACAGCAGCCACCGATGCTCAATCAACCGAGCCGACACCGACTACCGTCGAAAAATCCATCGCTGAGCCTCCACTTGAGAAAGAACGCCCAACCCTCGACGTCTATCGGTCAGCCCGCGGCGCTTCGCTCTTCGTCTATCAGCGCTGACCCCTCCCCGCGCCGCGTCTCGCCAAGCCTTGGTATCAGGAACTGCACCTATGACAACTTCGCATCGTAACAGTTTAAAGCTCGTCGGCGTCGTGCTCGCGTTCAGCGTCATCATGATCGATCCGGCATTCGCTCAATCGGCCAATCTCGAAGGCGTCCTGCAAAACATCGTCAATATGCTGACAGGCAATGTCGCGCGCCTCTTGGCGACGCTCGCCGTCATCATCGTCGGCATCGCCTGGATGTTCGGCTATCTCGATTTGCGCAAGGCGGCCTATGTCGTGCTCGGCGTCGCCATTGTCTTTGGCGCCTCCGAAATCGTTTCGACGCTTACCGGCGGGCGCTGAGGATGGAGACCGAGCGCCTCGTTGAAGACACGCTGTTTCTTGCCTGCACGCGGCCGGCGATGATCGCTGGCGTCACCATGGAGGCGATGGCGCTCAATGTGATGTTCTCCTGCATATTATTTCTCATGGCCGGCAGCATTCTTTACGGCCTCGTCGCTTTGCCGATCCATGCCGTCAATCGCATCATTTGCCGGCGCGATCCGAACATGTTTCGCATTCTCTTTATCTGGATCGAGACGCGCGGCAGGATGCGAAACGCTTCGCTTTGGGGCGGCTCGTCTTATACGCCGCTGCGCCTCGTCAAACCCCTTCGCTTAAGGGATTTCCGGCATGCGTAGGGCGGCGGTCAAAGCGCGCGAGCTCGAACCCGATATTTATCTTCCCTTCACGCGCCATGTGACGGACACGGTCATCGGTCTTTCGACGCGCGTCTTGATCACGGTGATCAAGCTCGACGGCGTCTCTTTCGAGACGGCGGCGACAGGCGATCTCAATGATCTTCACGCCAAGCTCAATCTGACGCTGAGAAACATTGCCGATGAGCGGCTGGCGCTCTGGACGCATCTCGTGCGGCGTCGCACGATGGATTATCCGGAAGGGGAATTTCGATCGCCATTTTCCGCCAGCCTCGACGCTAAATATCGCGAACGGCTGCAGGACGAACGGCTCTATCGCAACGATCTCTATCTGACGCTGGTCTGGCATCCGGGCCGCGGCCCAATCGAAGCCACGAGCGATTTCTTTCGAAGGCTTGGACGCGCGGCGGGCGCGCTGACCGAAGTCGACGCAGAATCCTTGAAACGCCTTTCCGACGCGTCGCGTGACGTGGTCGCGGCGCTTGAGCGTTATGGCGCGCGCCCGCTTGGCCTCATCGAGCGAAACGGCCTCGTCTTTTCCGAACCGATGGAGTTGCTGCATGCGCTAGCCTCCGGCGAATGGCTCTCCCTGCCGCTGCCGCAAGGGCCGATCGGTCCGGCGCTCTATACGAACCGGCTCATTTTCGGGCGCGAAGCCTTGGAAATTCGCGGAAGCGGCGGCTCGCGCTTTGCCGGCATGTTCGGGATCAAAGAATACCCGGCTTCGACAAGACCGGGACTGCTCAACGCCCTGCTCTCCTCGCCCTTTGAACTGATCCTCACGCAGTCCTTCGCCTTTCTGTCAAAGGCGGACGCCAAGACGGTGCTGACCAGGAAACAAAATCAGCTCGTTTCGGCGCAGGATCCCGCCGCTTCGCAAATCGAGGAGCTTAGCGACGCCCTCGACGATCTTGAATCGAACCGCTTCGTCCTCGGCGACCATCATCTCTCGCTCCTCGTCTATGCGGATAATCCCCGGCAGCTTGCCGATCATATGAGTCTTGCGCGCCGCTCGCTCGCCGACGCCGGCGCGGTCGTCGCGCGCGAAGATTTGGGGCTGGAAGGCGCCTATTGGGCGCAGCTCCCCGGTCTCTTCAAATATCGCGCCCGCGCCGGGGCGATCACCTCCCGCAATTTTGCGTCCTTCTCGCCCTTCCACACCTATCCTACCGGCAAGCCCGACGAAAACCATTGGGGTCCGGCGGTCGCGATGCTTGAGACGGCGTCGGGTTCGCCGTTTTATTTCTCATTCCATCACGGCGATCTCGGCAACACCTTTATCTGCGGCCCGTCGGGCTCTGGCAAAACCGTCGTCCAAAATTTCCTGCTCTCTCAGGCGGAGCGGCTCGGCGCGTCATACGTCTTCTTCGACAAGGATCGCGGCGCCGAGATTTTTGTGCGCGCCGCGGGCGGGACCTATCTCACGCTGCGCAATGGCGTTGCGACCGGCTGCGCGCCGCTGAAGGCGCTGGAGCTGACCCCCACCAATCTTTCTTTACTCGGCGAACTCATCCGTAAACTCGTCACGCCAGAAAATCGGCCGCTCACGGTCGCGGAAGAGGAGCGGATCGATTCCGGACTGCGCGCCCTCGCGCGGCTCAAGCCGCAGGAGCGCTCACTCGGGGCGCTGCGCGCCTTTCTCGGCCAGCAGGACGCCGAAGGCGTCGGCGCAAGGCTCGAGCGCTGGCGTCAGGGCGGACCGCTCGGCTGGGTGTTCGACAATGACAAAGACGCGATCGGGCTCGACGCGCGTTTCATCGGCTTCGACATGACCGAGCTTCTCGATCATCCGACCGTGCGCACGCCCTTGATGATGTATCTCTTTCATCGGGTCGAGCGTCTCATTGACGGGCGGCGTCTCATCATCGACATTGACGAATTCTGGAAGGCGCTCGGGGACGAGGCTTTTCGCGATCTCGCCAATAACAAGCTCAAGACCATCCGCAAGCAGAATGGCGTGATGGTGTTCGGCACACAGTCGCCGCGCGATGCGCTGGCTTCGCCAATCGCCCATACGATCGTCGAGCAATGTCCAACGCAAATCTTTCTACCTAACGCGCGGGGCACGCGCGCCGACTATGTCGACGGCTTTCATCTGACCGACGCCGAGTTCAGGCTGATCAAGGAAGAGCTCTCCCCCGAAAGCCGGCGTTTCCTGATCAAGCAGGGACATTCTTCCGTCGTCGCCAAACTCGATCTTTCCGGCTTTGACAACGAACTCGCGGTGCTGTCGGGGCGGACAGAAACGGTCGAACTGCTCGATCGCATCCGTCAAGAAACCGGCGATGATCCGGCGCGCTGGCTACCGCTCTTTCATGCCGAGCGAAGGAAAGCCCTATGACGCTGATACGAACTGGCGCCAGCGCACTTCTCCTCCTCCTCGCCTCCCCTGCTCCGGCCCAAATTGTCTTCGATCCGAGCGTCTTCGCGCGGCAGCTCGATCAATTGGTCGAGATGAAGCGACAGGTGGATACGCTCACCTCTCAGCTGCAGGTCGCGCGCGATCAATTGGGTGAAGCGAAGCGCCTCTATGACAGCTTTAACAAACTCACCAATGTCAATGACGTCGGCGCGCTCCTAAACACCCCGCAGTTTCGCAAAGTTCTGCCGCCGCAATTTTCCGAGATCGAACGGCTCGTCTCCGGCCAAGGCGGCGGGTCGTTTGCTGGCGCGATCGACCAATATCTGACCGACAACCGCGCCTATAATGGCAGTGGCGCGAATTCCTATTACCAGAGCGAACTCGACCGCATCGCGCGCCAGACCGGCGCCAAACATTCTCTCGGCCAAGCCGTCTATGACGCCGCTTCGCAGCGCATCGACGCGCTCGATGAACTGCGCCGGCGCGTCGGCTCGGCGACGACGGCGAAGGAAGCGCTCGATCTCTCGGCGCGGCTGCAGGCGGAACAGGCGATGCTGCAGAATGACGTTTTGCGCATGCAAGGTCTCGCCATGATCCAGCAGGCGCGCGCCGATATGGACGCGCAGCGAGAGCGCGAGAAACAACGGCAGCTCGTCGACGAAATGAAGGCGGCCCTCAAATGAAACGCGGATATCTCCTTCCCTTCCTGGCTTTCCTCATCGCGGCGGCGCTCGCCGGCTGCGGCAAGGAGGAGACGCAGCCAAATGACGCGCCGGCTCCGCCGACCACCTCTGACAAGGCTTCTCCCGCTACGGAGAAAACCGTCTCGTGGTTCATGAGCAATCGCGAGGAGATGAAGCGCGTGCTTAAGGCCTGCAAGGACAATCCCGGCGCGCTTTCGGGAACGCCTGACTGCGTCAACGCCAGCGCCGCCCGCGACAAGCTCATCGTCCAGGAAATGAAGGACGCGGTGAAGGGCGGCCCCAAATGACGCTCAATGTCTTCGATAGTTTCCTGCAGGAGTTCGAGCAGCCGATCACGAATTTCGTCTCGTCTTCGGCCGCCAATCTCGCAGCTTATGTCAACGGCCCGCTGCGCGTCGCGGTGATGCTCTATGTCGTTCTCTATGGCTTCGCTGTGATGCGCGGCGCGATCGTCGAGCCGATCGGCGAATTCGCCTTTCGCTCGATGCGGATCGTGCTGATCGTTCTCCTCGCCACCAATTCTTCCGCCTTCCAGCAATATGTCACCGGCCTCTTTTTTGAGTCGCTCCCGAAAGAAATCGGCAACGCCATTGCCGGCTCCGGGCTCAACGTCAATTCCGGGCAGCCTTTCGATCAGCTGCTCGCCAAGGGGATAGAGGTCGCCAATAAAATCTATGACCAAGCGGGGCTGACCAATATCGCGCCGGCCCTGATCGCCGCCATTCTTCTCGTCTTCGTCGCGGTCGGCTCCTTCCTGCAATTTGCCGTGCTGCTTTACGCCAAGATCGGGCTCGGCATCGTCATCGCGCTCGGGCCGCTCTTTATCGCTCTCGCGCTTTTCGACGCGACGCGCCCCTTCGCGGAAAGCTGGGTGCGGCAGGTCGCGAATTTCCTGATCCTGCTTGTGCTCGTCGTCGCCCTTGTCGGGCTGATGGTTTCGACCGTGGGGGGTTTTATCGACAAATTCGGCACGAACGCCGCTTCGACCGGCGAAATGCTCGTCGGCGCCGTGGCGATTTCCGCGGTGCTCGGCCTTTCCGGCCATATCGCCCTGCAACTCCCGACGATCGCCGGCGGTCTTGCCGGCGGCGGCGCCTCGCTCGCAAGCCGGCTCGTGACCAGAACCCTTGTCGCCAATGCGGCCGCCGCGGCGGGCGGCGCCTATGCCGGCGCGCATTGGTCGGTGAGACGCAGCATGTCGGCGGTTCAGACCCGCCGCCAGGGCGGCAGCATTCAGCGCGCCTGAGTGAATAGAACGCGGCGTCGACCGCGTCGACAAGGAGGCCAATGGGAATGTGGCGTCGATTGGTAATTCTTTGCTTGGCGGCGACGCCGCTCGCCGGCTGCGCGAGCTTTTCCAGCGCGCCGCCGTCCTGCGACGGCATGGCGCGCCGTCCCCTGAACCGCTCAATGTGGGATTGGGAGAATGCGCCTGCTGCCACTTCGCCGTCCTTACCTTTAATGCGGCGCGCCGACGCTGGATCTCCCATGCGCGTCGCCAAAGAGACGGACGACGCAATCAAAGCGCGCCGTCACCTGCCTCGCTTCGATATCGCCGCCTCCTATGGCGCTTGCGCCAAGGAGGGCTGAGATGATCCGCACGGATGAATTGCAAACCTATTTCGATAACGCCCGCCGCTGGGAGCAGGATCTTCTTCTCGCCGCGCAGCGCTCGAAGCGGATCGCCTGGTTCGTCGCGGCGAGCGCCTGCGCGCTCGCAATCGTCTCGGTCGGCGCCGTCGCGGCTTTGGCGCCCCTCAAAACCGTCGAACCCTTCGTGATCCGCGTCGATAATTCGACAGGGATCGTCGAGACGGTCGCGGCGCTGAAAGAAACGCCGGCGCGCTATGACGAAGCCGTCACCAAATATTTCCTCGCCCGCTATGTGCGCGCCCGCGAAGGTTTTTCCGCCGCCGAAGCCGAAACGAATTTCCGCGCGGTCTCTTTGCTCTCCGCGCCGCCTGAACAGGCGCGTTTCGCCGCCTGGTATCGCGGCTCAAACCCGGAAAGCCCGCAGGTTCTACATGGCAAGTTCGGCGTCGCGACCGTGCGCGTCAAGGCGATCTCGCTGTTAAGCGATAATGTCGCCTCGGTCCGCTATCTGACCGAAAGCCGCAAGGGCGATGAGACGCGCACTGCGCATTGGATCGCGACGCTGACCTTCGCTTACGTCAACGCGCCCATGGCCTCGACTGACCGGCTGATCAATCCGCTCGGCTTTCAGGTTTCCGAATATCGCGCCGATCCGGAGGCGTTGCCATGAGGCACAGCGCTCTTTTGCTTCTCGTCGCGCTCGCCGGCGCAGCGCTTCACTCACCCGCGAGCGCCCTTCAACAGCCCGCCGCCGGACAGCGCGATGCGCGCATGCGCATGGTCGCCTATGACCCCGTCAATGTCGTCAAGGTCAATGGGGTTATCCGCGCCTCGACCCAGATCATCTTCGCGGATGAAGAAGAAATCGCCCATGTCGCGATCGGCGATTCCGTCGCCTGGGAAGTCGCGCCGGCGGGATCAATCCTGTTTCTAAAGCCCCGCGAAAAACACCCCGCCACCAATCTTCAGGTCGTCACGACACGGCCGGACGGGCGCAAGCGCTCCTATCAGTTCGAACTGACGATCGCCGAAAGCTCGCTTTCCGAAGGCTATTTCGTCGTGCGCTTTGTCTATCCCGGCGACGAAAATGAACGCCGCCGTCTGGAAGCAAACGCCCGCGAGGGCGCGCGTGAAGGGGCCTTGATCGAACAATCCTTCAATAGCTCGCGGTTAATCGGCGTGCGCAACTGGCGTTTCTCGGCGCAGGGTTCGGTCGATCTCGAACCCGAAGCGGTGTTCGATGACGGCAAGGAGACGACATTTCGCTTTGCGGGAAACCGCGAAATCCCGGCGATCTATCTCGTCGCTTCCGACGGCGCCGAGACGCTTGCCGCAAAAGACGTCCATGGCGAACTCGTTACGGTCCATGCGACGGCGCGAGAGTTTCGATTGCGCAAAGGGGGCGACGTTCTCTGCGTCTTCAACGAGGCTTTCGATCCTGTCGGCGTCAATCGCCGCACCAAGACGATGAGCGACGGCGTGCTGCGACTGCCGAAATTGCCAGCGGCCGCACGATCGCGCTCGGGAGCGACGCCATGACTGACGCGCAACATGAGACGCTCCCCGGCGAGCGCGGCATCACGCCCGTCGCGGGAACGGAGGCCGAGAAGAAAGTCTCCTTGCAGCGCGGCCTTGGCGCCGCAGCGCTCACCGCCTTCGCCATGCTGATCATCTGGGGCACCTGGAAGGGCGAAAAGCCGGCAAACGATCCGGCGCAAAAGAAACTCGCCATCCGGCAGGCGGCGGCGTTTGAACCGGCCAAGGAGCCGCCAAAG